>Ga0207768_100032_pt1 | contig 206654 bp, 172 predicted proteins | sample CeladaPassaB1F01_FD_187478 | JGI IMG/M metagenome (GOLD analysis project Ga0207768, IMG submission 187478) | Cellulose-adapted microbial communities from the Joint BioEnergy Institute, USA - Passage B1F01 (SPAdes) (version 2) | ecosystem: Engineered > Bioreactor > Continuous culture >...
GGTACTTTCGTCGATACGCTTCTACGCACGGATTTCGCCGTACGCAGGCATCCTAGCTACACGGGGGCTTGGCCCCTCCCGTGGCCGGACTTTCACCGGCTAGAAGATACGTGCTTTCTGGGCACGCCGTACAGCAAAAAACGCCAAATGAATTCCTTCATTTGGCGTTCCGATTCTGCCTTGCCTATATGAACCGATCATGCCGGGAATCCGCTCGGATGGTGCCGAGGACGGGAATCGAACCCGTACGGGTGTCACCACCCGCAGGATTTTAAGTCCTGTGCGTCTGCCAGTTCCGCCACCCCGGCGCGTAACCAACCCATGATGGTGGGCCCTGAGGGACTCGAACCCCCGACCAATCGGTTATGAGCCGACCGCTCTAACCAACTGAGCTAAGGGCCCCGGAGGATGTTCCGTACGGTAATCATGGTTGCGGGGGCAGGATTTGAACCTGCGGCCTTCGGGTTATGAGCCCGACGAGCTACCGGACTGCTCCACCCCGCGACAATCAACAGAATGACAGCATATTGGCGACGATGATAACTATACAATAGCCAATCCCCGCGCGTCAAGTATGGAGCGCCCGGTTTGAGGCCGGGCGCTTCCCGCGGGCCGGAAGCGGTGCGACGCTTGCGACACTATGGCAGATAGCGGACGCCGTAGCGGCCTTTGCGCGAACGGAAAACTTCGATTTCCCGCGGCATGTCGCGACCGTAGATCCACCAGTCGTTCTCCATCCGCTTCACGAGACAGCCCGCCTGAAACTTCGTATCATATAATCTGACCCAATAGACCCAGCCCATGGACATCCTCCCGCCAAGTGAAGATTCGCTTGTTAGAATGCCCGCTTCCGCGGGAATTCAAGCGTCGACCAACGGTCGGTCGATGCGGGACGGATCTCCACGGGGCGTTCGGCCGCGGGTCGCTCGGCCGCGGCCGAACGCCCGCAGCCCGAACGGATCAGACTGCGGGCGCCGTCATCGTCATTCGATGCCTGCCGCGATTTCAAGCTTTTCCTTGATGGCCGCTTCGAACGGCATGACCGTTCCGTCTTCGCCCGTTCCGCCCTTGTTCTGCAGCACGGCGTCGCCCTCGGTCTCCCATTCGGCGAGCGCCTCCTTGACCGACTTCTGGTCCTGCAGCACTTCCTGGAACTTGTTGCGGCCGATGTTCTCCACCTGCCACAGGTTCGGATTATTCCGGTACAATTTGTCCAGATCGACATTCGAAGGCGGAACCGGCTTCAGCGTCGTAAACGCCTCGATGTTGAAATTGAAGCCGGCCGGCGTTTTCAGGAATTCCTTCCGCGCGGACAGTTCGTACATCGAACGCGATTTCAGTCTCGCCCAATCCCGGCCGTTGATGAACTGGACGTATTTCCACGCGTCATCCGGATTTTGCGCCTTCGCGTTGATCGCGGTGAGCGAGTTCAGGTACGTGTTGCTGCCGATGCCCGGCGCTTCTTCGTGCTGCGGAAGCGTGACGACGTCCCAATCCGGAGCGTCAAAGTTCGCATTCTGACTCGCGTATTCCGCCGCCGCCTGAAGTTCGTTGATGTAGCTGTAATCGGCGGTCACCATCGCCACCCTGCCCATGATGAACAGGTCGCCCGCGAACGGATTCGGCGTCTCGCCTTCTCTCACTTCCCAGACATTGCCCACGTCTTCCCACGTCGGCACGACCTTGTTCTTGTAAAGATCCGCCATCGTCGTCCAGACGCGTTCCCACACCGGCGTGTTGACCGTCATTTTCTCCCCGTTGTTGTCGTACATCCGGAGCTGCAGCGGCGCGGTGTACGTGTACTGCATGTCGTAGTACGGATCGCCCATCCAGCGGCTGAACATGATCCCGAACGTCCGATCTTCGCCTTCGCCGCGCGACACGCGTTTCGCGAGATCGATGGCGTCGGTCCAGAACATGTTGTCGGTCGGCGGCGTCACGCCCGCTTCGGTGAACAGCTTCTTGTTGTAATAGAGCGCGTTGGCGCCGAACGTCGGCGCAAGCGCGTAAAGGTTGTTGTCGCCGAGCGCCTTGATTCCCTCCAGCACCGTCGGCACGAAATCCTCGAGATCGAATTTGTCCCGCTGGATAAGCGGATCGAGCTGCTGGAGCAGATTGTCCTCGATGAGGCGGCGCAGGTAGCTGTACTCCACGATCAGTACGTCGACCGGATTTTCGCCGGTCAACATTTTCGTCAGTTCTTCATACGGATCAATCTGCTGCTGTTCGTCGCCCGTGTTGAACCGCTGCTTGTTCCAGTCAATGGCCGAAACGATCTGGATCTCGATGTCCGGATTGAGCAGTTCGAACGAGTCGGTGTACTGCTGCCGGAACAAGACTTCGTCGCTTGCCGATCCGTACATCGTGCCGATCCGGAGCACCCGTTTTTCCGCTTCGCCCCCCGATCCCGAGCCGCCGAAACTGCACGCCGCGAGCAGCGAGACCATCATCAGCGCCGCGAGCGCGGCCGCTACAGCCCGTTTCCATCCGCCGGCCTGGCCGGCCTGTTTACCGTGTTGGACCATTGTCCCTCATCCTCCCAAAGATTTCGGCGCCGTGATGATAATCCGCTCGCCGTCAAATTCCATTGATGCTTTGTCACGAATGCCAAGGGCGTTCAAATAATCCTTCGGCACCTGGAGTCTCCCCGCGCGATCGACCACGACATATTCCTCGTGCGCGCTCCCGAGACCGCGGACCTCGATGTCCGTCCTGTCGAGGTTCTCGTTGCGCTTCACGAATTCGGTGCTGGTCAGACCGTCGCGGATGGCGACGACCCGGTCCACCTTGCCCGCCAGCGCCAGATCGTGCGTGACGATGACGATCGTGACGCCGAGCTCGCGATTCAGCCGCCGGAAAATATCCATGATCATGTCCGACGTTCTCGTGTCGACCGAACCGGTCGGTTCGTCTGCGAGCAGAAGCTGCGGCCGGTTCGCGAGCGAGATCGCGATCGCGACCCGCTGCTGCTCGCCGCCGGACAACTGATGCAGCTTGTTCATCATCCGGTCCTTGAGACCGACCATCTCAAGCAGCTGCTTCGCGTAGGCGCGGTCGAGCTTGCCGGACAGCATCATCGGCATCTCGACGTTCTCCAGCGCGGACAAATAGGGCAGCAGGTTGCGCGCGTTGTTCTGCCAGATGAATCCGACCGTGTTCCGCTTGTATTCGACCAGCTGCTCATCCGTGATCTTGAGCAGATCCCACTGACCGACGCGCACCTGTCCGGCCGACGGGCGGTCGAGCCCGCCTAGGATGTTGAGCAGCGTCGACTTGCCGCTGCCGCTGTTGCCGATGATCGCCATCATTTCGCCCTTGCGGACCGTCAGGTTGAGCCCTTGCAGCGCGACGACCTCGAGCTCGTCGGTCTTGTAGATCTTGACGAGGCCTTCGCATTCGATCATCGTTTCCGTCACGGACTCCATCGATCACCGCTCCTCTCCCATCTTCACGGCCTGGTGCACGCGCAGCCTGCGGATGTGCAGATACAGCAGCGCGGCGCCGGTCAGCAGCATGAATCCGACGACAACGTACAGCTGGATCGCGTCCTGCTGTTCGAAGACGACCCGGAACGGCGGGACGGCGCTCGCGACGTTCTCCGCCGTCTGCAGGAACGGCAGGAACAGCCGGCTCGCCACCTTGCCGATGACGAAGCCGAGACCGACCGCGAGCCCCCCCGTGAACACCTGTTCGAGGAGCAGCATGCCGGTCAGCTGCTTCCGCGAAAGCCCCATCGCGCGCAGCACGCCGAACTGCACGATCCGGCCCGACAGGTTGAAGAACCAGTACAAGAGATATCCCGCCAGCGAGACGATGACCGAGACGAGGAAGCCGAGGCTCAGGATGCCGAAGACGCCGCCGCGCGTCGGATGCTTCGACTGGGTGATCAGCTCGGACCGGACGTCCGTGACCGAAGCCAGCTCGATGCCCCGGTCCATCAGGGCGGTCACGATCGGCGCCACCTTCGCGTCGGGTTCCATCTTGAGCCAGACCTCGTAAGGAATGAGCGGCACCTGGTCATAGATGTAGTCCAGGTTGGCGATCACGAACGGCGACTGATCGGGATATTGCGACGGCCAATAAGGCAAAATGCCGACGATGACGAATTCCAGCATGCCGTCCGGCAGTCCCACCGAAATCAGATCGCCGGGTTTGAGCTGGTAACGCTCGGCCACGTTCGACGGAATGATGGCCGCATGTTCATACATCCCGAGATAATTCAGATAATAGAACGGATGAATCGGGAACAGGTCTTCCCGGAACCAGGCGACCTCCGCGAACTGGTCGTTGTTGATGCCCATAAGCGTGCCCTGGCCGATCGAACGGCCGGATACGACGATGTTGCCCTTCGTCTTCAGCACGCGCGCCGCCGCCTCGACGCCGTCCAGCGTCCGGAAGATCTCGAACGGAGGCTCGATATAGTTGATGCGGGTCGGCGTGTTTGCGCCGCCGCCCGGACCGCCCGGACTTCCCGGATTGCCGCCCGGGCTGCCGCCGGGATTGCCCCCGGGATTGCCCCCCGGGTTCTCTCCCGATCCGCCTCCGGAGCCGCCGCCTTGTTGCGGATTCTGGATCTCGGCGCGGCCCTCCCACACGGTCTGGATGATGACGTCCGAGCCGTAGCGATACAGGATGCGCTCGGTCGAGTTCAGATCGATCGTGCGCGCCGCCGCTGCGTTGTAAACGCCGAGGCCGATCGTCAGGATCAACAGGATCATGAGCGAATAGTAGGCGCCGGAAGAACGCGACAGTTGCGTCAGCGTCAGATACAGCGGCAGCGGCAGCATCTTCCGCCCGAGCCATCCGACCAGCTTCAGGATCAGCGGGAACAACCGCAGACAGAACAGGCCGATGGCGAAGATGGCGATGGCCGGGACGAAGAACAGGAACGGATTGACATTCAGCTGGTCCGTCGTCATGCCGGTCCTGAAGGTCAGCATCTGCCGCTCATTGAACAGATACCAGCCGTATCCGGCCAAGCCGAGCAGCGCGACGTCGAGGAACCACCGCTGCCAGAGCGGACTGCGGTCGCTCCGCGCCAGCTGCCGCTTATAGTCGACAATCGAGGCGCGCGCGTACAGGATGGCCGGTATGACCGAAGACAGAATGGCGAGCAGCACCGCCGCGACGCCCGCGATCGCCGCTTCGGTCGAGAAGCCGACGGGGATCGCCTTGCGGTCCACGAACGTCAGGAATCCGTTCGCCGAACCGATGCTCTTCGCCATGAACCAGCCGATGAGCGGCCCGAGCAAGAGCGCGACCGCGCCGAGCAGCAGCCCTTCGAGCACGTAGATCCAGATGATCTGGCGCGTGCCGGCGCCGCGGCTGCGCAGGACGGCGATGTCGCTCCGCTGCTTCTCCAGCGATTGTTTCGCGTTCATTGCGATGAAGAAGAACACCATCGCGATCATCGGCGCGGCGAGGGTGAAGAGCAGCGTCTGGAGCTGCAGCCCCTGCCGGCGGAACTCGGTCAGCGTGTCCGCGAACGAAATTTCCACCCGCGTGTCCTTCAGCAGCTGGTACAGCTCGATGTCGAGCCGGTCCAGCGTCCGACGGAGCGGCGCGAGCTGGCTCGTCTTGATCTCGCGCAGATCGAACGCGTAGTACCAGTAGGCGTTGTGGACTGGCACGCCCGCGCTCATCAGCTTGCCGGCGAACGCCTCCTCGCTGATCGCCAGCGTGTTCATGATCGATTCGAGCCCCTGGAACCAGAAGGGATCGGTCTCGTCAAGGGGCGTGTAGGCGCCGACGATCTTCACCTTGAGGACCAGATTGAGCCCGCCATAGATCGGGTAGTACAGTTCGTCGCCGATGTGCAGATCGTTGCGGTAGAGCGCCTCTTCCATCATGACGGCCTCGATGACGCCGTCCTCCGCCTCGCCGCCGTACATTCGGCCCTGCGCCATCTCGACCTTCTCTTCGAGCCCGGACATCGCGGCGATCGTCATCTGCCGTACGCGGCTCGCGTCGACCTTCGTCGGATCGACCGGCGCCGTCTCCGCGCCGCGGATCGTCCGCACGGAGACGAACGTGTCATACGGAAATCCGATCCGCTCCGGAACTTTCTCGCGGATGAACGCGTCGACGTCCGGGAGACCGGACTGGCTTGCCGCCGTCGTGCCGCCGCTCGCCTGATAGCGGATCAGCAGCGAACCGGCCGGCATGCCCGTGCTTTTCTCCTTGAGCGAATCAGCCACAACCCGCTTCAGCGCGCCGTCCGCGTACATCGGAATGCTGACGGTGAACGCGACGGCCGCGATCAGGCCCGCCGCCGTGCTGAGCGTTAGCCAGCGGGTATTCCACATCTTGCGGAACAGAAACCGTAGGAGCGGCATACCCATCGCTTATCGACCCACAACTTTCTGTCCCGGCTCAAGACCTTCTAGGATTTCCACCAGCGTCGCCGTCTGCATGCCGACCGCAACGTCGACTTCGCGCTTGCTGCCGTCCGGATCCACGACCTGGACGTAGGTCCGGGCGCCGATCGTCCGGAGCGCGGAAGGCGGAATGACGATCGCGTTCTCGATCCGCTTGATGATGACGTTTGCCGACAGCGGCGTGCCGCGGAGCACCCCCTCGGGAATTTCGCCGATGTCGATCTGGACATAATCCTCCGGCCGCTCGGACCGCTGCTGCTGGTTGCCGCCGTTGTAAAAGCCGCCGCTGTTGTTCCCCTCGGAATTCGTGATCGGCATGAGCTTGACTTCGCCTTCGAACTTGCCCGCCCCGTTGATGTCGACAACCGCCGGCATGCCGACCGCGATTTTCTCGCGATCGGTCTTCGAGAAGTTGGCGGTGACCACCAGCCGGTTCGTATCGGCGATTGTGACGATCGGGTCATACGCCTTGATGAGCGCGCCCTTCTCGACGTGCACCTGGACGACGGTTCCCGCGAACGGCGCCCGGAGCACCGCCTTCGTGATCTCGTTCTCGAGATCGACGATCGACTGCCGCTGCTCCTCGAAGGCGAGGGCCGTCTGTTCGAACTCGACCGGGTCCATCTCGTCGCGTCTGCGAAGCGCGTCTTTCATGGTTCTCTCGACGGAGCGGAATTGCAGCTTCCGCTGGCGCAGTTCTCTCTCCATGTCGTCAACGTCGAGCTCGCCGATGATCTGTCCTTCTTCCACGTAGTCGCCCGGCTTCACGTTCAGCGTCCGGAGCCGCTTGGCGTCCAGCTCGAAGAACAGCGTCTCTTCCTGCTCGCTCATGATCTTGCCGATCGCCTGCACCTTCGATTCAAGCGTGGCGGTGGTTACCTCGTATTCCGGCTTCTTCGAGATTTGCGGCGGCGTGATCTCGGGCAGCACTTCCTCCTCGCTCTCGTCCGGCAGCAGCGCGCATCCTCCCGCCGCAAGCAGCAGGGCGAGCAGCAGCGCGGCGACGGCCGGCATTCTGCGTCGTTCAGACGAATTTTCCGTCAACCATTTCATAGACATGATCGGCAACCTCCAGAATCGTAGGGTCATGCGTTGTCATGCAGATCGTCACCTGTTCCGTCTCGACGATCGACCGGAACACCTTCATGATCTGGGCGGCCATCTGGGAATCGAGCTCCGCCGTCGGCTCGTCCGCAAGCAGCAGCCTCGGCCGGTGGGCAATCGCCTTGGCGATGGCGACCCGCTGCTGCTCGCCGCCCGAAAGTTCGAACGGGCGATGGTGCATCCGCTTGCCGAGTCCCACCAGCTCAAGACATTCGGTAATCCGATCCTTCCACTCCGTCTTTGGCACGCCCGCCATCCGAAGCGACAGCTCCACGTTTTCGTACGCCGACAACAGCGGAAGAAGGGCATAGGCCTGAAAAATGAACCCGATTTCCTTCCTTCTGACGATCGTCCGCTCGTCGTCGCTCATCCGGTGGAAGGCGTATCGCCCGAATTGAATCTCGCCCCGGGTCGGCGTATCCAGGCCGCCGATCAGATTGAGCAGCGTCGTCTTGCCGGATCCCGAGCGGCCGCGCAGCATGACGAGCCTCCGCGGTTGCAGTTCCATGTCGATGCCTTTCAACACATGAAGCGTTTGCCCGCCTACCTGGAACGACCGTTCCACACCTCGCGTGAAGAGCAATGGGGCGTCATCCCGCACCGGTTCCTGAGCTTCCGCAACCGTCGCGTTCGATGAAGCTCCGTATTTTCCTGATTCAACCGTATGTTGACTTTTGCCTCGTAACCAGTTCGCCATATTTCTCGCCCCCCTCCACCCGAAACGAATCTTTCTTTGATTTGTCCTGAAATAATGACCCACCAAATAGACGATACTTGGCACAAAAAAGTTACGGGGGTTGGAAAAAAACATGATGGAAATTTTCAAAGCCGCAAAAACGATGCTCCGCGAAAACGAACCGTCGCGCGCCTTGTCCATTGTTGTCGTGGAAAAGCGATGTCGCATGAAAAAAAGGAGGACGTGTCCGGCATCGCTGGTCCCCGGTCGGACCAGTCCGATCACGTCCTCGCGTTTTCCGTCATTCGACCGCCGGGCCTTCGGATTGTCAACAGCCCGGCGGTTGGCCGGCAAGTTCGCCCGATGCTCAGCCTGCTGCGGAACGGCGCCGGAACAGCAGGGTGGCGAGGATAAACGACGCCGCTCCCCACGCCGCGAGCACGCCGACATTCAGCCACATTCCAGGCCGCTGCCGTACACCATGCCGCCACGGACGCTTTCCGCGAAGTACGTCAGCGGCAACACCTTCGACACCGGCTTGAGCCAGTCCGGCAGCACATTAATGTCGATGAAAATGCCGCTCAGGAACATCATGACGAAACTGGCGATATTCGCGATGCCCATGTAGCTTTCGAGCGTCTTGCTGACCGATGCGGTCAAATAGCCGAGCCCTGTGAAGGCGAGCGTTCCGACGACGAACGTGAGCAGGAATGTCGCCGGCGCGAAATCGGGTTTCGCGCCGAACGCCAGAATGCCGATCGCCGCGAGCAGCGCGAGCTGCACGACGCTGAGGACGAACTTGACGCCCATATTCGCGATGCCGAACAGGCGCATGTTGACGGGCGTCATCCGGAGCCGCTTCAGAATGCCTTTCCGGCGCATCTCGACCAGCCCGACCATGCCGAACAGTCCCGACTGCGCGATCGACAGCGCGATCATGCCCGACAGCAGAAAATCGGCGACCTCCAGCTCGCGGCTGCCCGACGAGACGTATTCGGTCTTCAGCGTGAACGCCGGCGCGGAGCCGGTGACGGCCTGATTGGCCGCGGCCGTCAGTTGCCCCGCGATGCTGCCGATCGCCTGCGCCGTCGAACCGCTCTGCCGCTCGGCGTTCAGCAGCAGGCGGAATTCGCCGGTATCGCCGCTCCCCGGCAGAACGATGACGGCATCGAGGCGATTGTCCTTCAGCCGCTGCTTCGCTTCCCCGGGCGCAAGGTCCTTCTCGACCTCCAGCACGCCGGACGCTTCCGCCGACGCCACGAATGTCTCCGCCGCCACGCCGGAACGCTCGCCGACGATCGCCACCTTCGCCGAGAAATCTCCGCCGCCCCCGCCGAAGATCACCATGAAGATGACCAGCAGCAGGACGGGAAACAGGATCTGCCAGAACCAGACCTGCCGCTCCCGGAACGTTTCCTTGATCTGCGCGGCGAACAACATCCGCAACTGCTTCAAGCTTTTCGCCATCAGTCTCTCCACTCCTTGCCGGTGAATGCGATGAACACATCCTCGAGGCTCAGCTCGCGAATCGAGATTTGCTCGATGGACCAGCCGCCGTCGGACGCGAAGCCGAGCAGATGGTGCAGCGTCGCTTCCGGCTTGCGGGAACGGACCCGGAGATGCGGGCCGTCGCGCTCGACCCGCGCCGCGTTCGTCTCCGTCCGGACCGCGCCTTCGGCGGCCGCGGCCTCGGCGTCGGCGCCGAATCTCAGATGGATCTCGCGCTCCCGGGTCAGCCGGCCGATCAGCGCCTTCGGCGTGTCCATGGCGACGATTCGGCCTTGATCGATGATGCACACCCGGTCGCTGAGCTGCTCGGCCTCCTCCATGTAGTGGGTCGTCAGCACCGTCGTCTTGCCGATCCCGCGCAGCCTGAGCACGATGTCCCAGATGTTGCGGCGGGCCTGCGGATCGAGTCCCGTCGTCGGCTCGTCGAGAAAAATGATGTCCGGATCGTTGATCAGACCGAGCCCGATCGCGAGCCGCTGCTTCTGTCCGCCCGACAGCGCCTTGACCCGTTTCCCGCGATGATCCGTCAGATTGACCAGTTCCATAATCTCCGCGACCGGCCGGTGGCGATCGTAGAACGACGCGAACAGTGCCAGATTTTCTTCGACGGTCAGGAGATCGAACAGCGCGCTTGCCTGCGGCTGGACGCCGATCCGCATCTTGATCCTGTCCGCGTCCCTGTCCCAGGTCATCCCGAGCACCGTGATCGCGCCGCTGTCCGGGCGCTGCAATCCCTCGATCATTTCGAGCGTCGTCGTCTTGCCGGCCCCGTTCGGGCCGATGATCGTGAACACCTCGCCCTTGTCCACAGCGAAGCTCACCTGTTGCACCGCCCGCACGTCGCCGAACGACTTCGACACCTGCGAGACTTCCAGCACCTGCATCCCCGTCTCCCCCCGATTGAAAACATCCTGCCGTTCGCCTCCACTATACCCCCGCCCCGGCCGCGCCGCCACGGTCCGGAAAAGGAAACCGGCTCGGTCTTGAGACCGAGCCGGCCGTATGGTCGGACATGCGCTCATACATGGTTTTGCTGCTCGTACCGCGCAGTCGCGAACGGATGGACGCAAACCCGTCAGCCGACGACGCCGGTACGCTCGACGCTTTCGACGAAATAGCGCTGCACGAACAGATACAGGATGATGAGCGGCGCGATCGCCATCAGGATGCCGGTGTCCACAATCATCGCCACGTGGTTCGGATCCGCCCGCGCTTCCGTAGCGACGAAGCCGAGCAGCCGCGGCAATTGCTGGTTCACATTCGCCGGCAGGGCGGCGACGGAGTTCGCCATCAGCTCGCTGTTGGTCATGAACAGCGAAGCGTAGAACGTGTCGTTGTATTGCCAGACGAACGCAAACAGCAGAACGGTGATGATCGGCGGAATCGCGTTCGGCAGCATGATCATCAGGAATGTGCGGATGCCGCCCGCTCCGTCGATCAGCGCCGCTTCCTCAATCTCCTTCGGCAGCCCGCGGAAGAACTGCCGGAAGATATAAATGTAAAGACCCGATTTCAAACCGACGCCAAAAGCCGCCGTAATAATGGAAGGCCAATAGGTGTTCAGCAGGTTGAGGCCTTCCCTCCCCGTGAACAGCGTGACGAGATTGAGGAAATCGAAATTCCGGAAATGCAGATACATGGGCACCATGAGCGTGCTCATCGGAATGAGAATCGTGAGCACGACGAGCGCGAACAGCAGGTTGCGGCCCGGAAAATTGAACCGTGCGAAACCGTAGCCGGCCAGCGCGCAAGATGCCGTTGACATCAGCGTCGTCGAGAGGACGAACAGCAGCGTGTTCTGGAGCAACGGCCAGTAATTGAGGATGCTCATCGCGTATTTCACGTTTTCCAACGTGAAATGGACCGGAACCATGTAGATCGTCGGGTTGTAGATATCTTCCGGGCTCTTGAACGCCACCGAGATCTGTTGCAGGATCGGGCGCACGATGATGAACCCGATGCCGACGATGAGCACGAGCCTGAACAGCGACCACAACCACGACATCGACTTGTTCCGCACGCGCTGGTAACGCAGCACGAACGCCTCGTTCTCGAGAAGCTTCGAAGCATCCATGAACCGTTTCCCTCCTTCCGTCTCTCAGTTGTAGTAGAAGACCCTTCGCGAGATCAGATAGCCGATAATGATGAGCAGCAGGCTGACGGCAATCGTATAGAGCCAGGCCATGGCCGCGCTGAGGCCGAAATTCTGCGCCTGGAACGCCGTCTGGTAGATCCGTTCCGTCACCGGGCTGTCGGCGAACGAGTCGATGATCGTATAGATGACGTTCGTCAGAATGAGCGGGCTGACCATCGGGAACGTGATCTTCCAGAACATCTCATAGGACGTCGCGCCGTCAATCTTCGCCACTTCGTACATCGAAGACGGCACCGACTGCAGCGCGGCCAGGAAGATCAGGATCTGCACGCCGGAGCTGCTGATAATCTCGTAGATCCGGGTGATCGCTTCCGAGATGTAATCCACGAACCAGGCGGGAATGCCGGCGTTGCCCAGCATCCGGACGACCATCATCGGATCGAATCCCATCTGCTGCTGGGCCAGTTCCTGGGCCGCCTGGGCGCTGCCGGTCAACTGGATCAGACCGGACTCCTGCGCGGCGGCCACGGCGCCGGACGCCAGAATGACCGGCAGGAAGAAGATGGCCCGGGCGACCGACCTGCCCCGGAATTTCTGATTGAGCAGCGTCGCCGTGAACAGGCTGAAGAACAGGATCATCGGCACGTTGTACAACATCTGCAGCACGGACTGGGTCAGCACCCGGTTGAATTCCGGGTCGACCGCGAGCGCCACCCTGAAGTTCTCGATGCCGATGAACCTCAGCGTATAACCGTTCGGCGCCACGTTCAATTCGCTGAAGCTGAAGCGAATCGACTCGATCAGCGGCGTCAGGAACAGGAAGACGAATCCGATCAGCCACGGCAGGATGAAGAAGATCCCGAGGATCGCCCGTTTCTGCGACAAGGTCAGTCTTCTCTTGATCACCTGGAATCACCGCCCACCGTGAAATCTTGCGCTTCGATCCTGACGCCGCCCACCGTCACAGGCTCGTCGGTGTAGTTGACGAAGATGGCCGTGCCGTTCGAGTAGCGGACTTCGACGACGCCTTCCCGATGGCGGATATGCTCATCGATCGTCGCCGTCCTCAAGGAACCCAGCGCGTCGTTCAGCTTCGCGTACAGATCGGCCGCTTCGTCAAGCCAATCGGTGTATTGCGTGGAGAACATATAGTCGTAAGGCGTAAATTTGAGTTCCGAAGACGACTCGTACGACCACAGGAAATGCGGCGCCGCGCCGTATTCGGCCAGACGGAGCAGGTGCTGGCGCGTATCCTGCTCGTCGTGAAGATTAATCGGCGAACCGCCGTAATCGATCGATCCGTGAACAACCATCTGATAGAACGGCACCGTTTCGTCCACGATGTTGAAATGGCTCGTTTCCATCGGCGTGTTCACAATCTGGTCCGCGTAGGGCAACGCGTAGGCGTTGCCGCCGGTGATCAGCACGTCGGAGTAGCGCGCGCTCAGCTTCGCCAGCTGTTCCGCGGCGATGTTCTTCGCCTGCTCGCGGAACACGACCCGTTTCACGCGGTAGTCCGCGTGCACCAGATCACCGAGATCCCGGAGCGAGACCGCGTCGATGCCGTACTTGTCGTAACCTTTCATGAACGTGTCGACGAAGTGCGGCAATTTGGCCGGCGACAGCAGCCAGTATTCGCCGAGGAGGGTGTTCATCCGGTTCAGGGCGCGGTCATACGGATGACGCCACGCCTGCTCCCGCGTCACGAAGCGCGCCGCGTCGGAAGCCGGCTTGAACGTGAAGTTGTCCCGCAGCACATGCTGCAGCGCGACGTCGGGATAGAGCCGGCCGCCCATCGATTCGAGCCGCTCCGCGAGCTGCTTCAGCTCTTTCCTGCTGCCGAGCTTGCCGACCATGCTCACCCTGGACGGCAGCGTGTGGCTGAATCCTCCGTTGAACCAGCCGAGATACCGCATCCGCACGTTGCGAATGCCGCGGGTTACGAGCACGTCCACGATTTCGCCGGCCTCCTCGACCGTCGTCATCGCCGTGAGCCCCTTGTACGGCACGCCGAGGAACGATTTGCGCTTGTCGACGGCGCCGAGCACGTCAATGTAGAACGGCAGATCGCCTTCCGCCTCGATCGGCTTCAACTTGCCTGCGGCCCGCAGCCGTTCGCGATACAGCTTCGCCATGCCGGAATAGGTGGCGTCTTGTCCCGAGAGGAAGCTGAACCGGATCTGCATGTCTCCGGTGTAGCGGTCTTCCGTCAGCAGCTGGATCTCCTCGACGCCCCGCGAGCCCTTGTACAATTCGAGCCAGTCTTCCCCGCGGATCATGAAGCTGGCGTAGATGTTGTTGTAGCTGTTTTGCCGGCCGCTGACATCCGCATTAATGCTCGCGATCGCTTCGCCGAGCTCAATCTCCGCAAACCACGCGTAATCGCCGGATTTTAAGCCGAACACCGGCAGCCGCGCGTATTCCGCGATCTGTTTCCGGCGCCAGGCATTGTCGTTCAGATCGTCGCCGTATACGCGCTGGCCGTACACTTCGGCGTTCGTCTTGCCGTTGTTCAGATAGATCAGGCCGCCCGCCCCGTCCGGCACGAGCATGTAGCCCTGCTCCTCCGTGCCGGCGGCGCCGAAAAATTCGAGCAGCTCGATGTTCCGGATCTTGAAGCCTTCCGCTTCTTCAATCTTGCTGCCCGGCACACGGACGACCAGCGAATCGCCTTCGAGCCGGTACTCGACGACGACCGTGAAGCTCGGCTTCTCGGTCACCGCGCCGCCGATGCCGTTCTCCTCGTTGTCGTACGCCAGGTCCTCCTCGGTGTATCCGGCCTGTTCGAACGCGGCCAGCACGCGGGAAAGGACGAGCGGACGTTCGACATACGAGTCCAGCCGCTCAAGCACGTCGGGATTGTCCTTGAGCGCGGGATACGCCCGGCGGAGCGCCGCTTTCGCCTGATCGTCGACCTTGCTCAGAATCTTCTCTTCGAAACGGGCTTTGCTGATCCGCTTCGGCAGCGCGTCGATGCCAACCTCGGCGTCTCCGAGGACGTACGTGATCCGGATCCCGTTCTCGACGGATTCCGTCGTGAACTGCCCGTTCGTGATGCTCATCGCGTAGTTCGTGAACGTGCCGAGCGTGCCGATGTCGTCCCGGTAGTTCACCGTCAACTGCGAGGCGAGCGCTTCCTTCTCATAGGGAGAGGCGATCGGATCGTTGTCCAGGTTCTCCGGATTGCTGCGCCACACTTTGCCGCTCCGTTTGTCCAGCACGGCGATCGCGGTCGTCTCCTCGGAATAATAGAGCGTCAGGGCATCCGTCTCCGCGACCGGCTTCATGCCGGGAACGGCGTTCCGGCTGTCGGACAGGAACTTGAGCTCGGATGCCGGCAGCGTCTCCGCGGCCGCCGTCGTGTAGCGGGCGACGTCAACCGCCGGAGCTCCCTTCGTTGAGATGTAGTACGTCGCGGCTGCGATGCCGGCGACCAAGATGAAGGCCAGCACCGCGTACCATTTCGTTCGTCCGTTCACTGGTGCGGCCCCCTTCTAGCGGAAGATGAGTTCACGATAAATGTCGTAGACGAACCAGTACATGTCCATGCAGATGGTGAGCGCAAGCGCGCCGAGAAAGACGATGATACCCATCGCGATGACGGTCAGAACAAGCGTGAAGACCGCTTTCGTCACCGAATACTGGTGAATCGTCATGTTGCCGACGAACAGCAGGTAGAGGAACCAGATCGCGCCGAAGCTGTTCAGCATCCAGTAGAACGCGGTCTCCTCATTGGTCATGAACCGGCTGATGTACGTCAGCGGCAAATTAATGAGAATCATCGGCAGCAGCGCGTAGGCCGTGGAAATGACGATCTCCCGGAACTTGCCTTCGCCCTCCATCAGCGTCGTCACCGACCAGTTCGCGACGCAGAACAGGAAGAACGGCAGCACCGTGAAGGCCAGGTCGTCCAGCGTGTTCAGGTAACGGGGATCGTTGAAATTGACGAGAAAACCGGCAAACTGCTTCATGAGCGATGTGGCGACAACCATCAGCAACAGGATCGCCATCGCGACGCTCATCCTGCCCTTGTTCTCGTATTTCAGATCCCAGAACCCGTCATACGGGTGGAAGAGGATATGGAACGGGAACCTGATCCATTCATGCTTCATGTCCCGCACTCCTTCCCAGCCGGACTCTCCTCGCGATGCGGAAGGCGGCGAACGCGGCGATCAGGACGACGGCCGTCGTCATGAACGTACCGAAATGTTCCTGCATCACTTCTCTCCGATAGCGCTTGAAGGCGATGGAATAATATTTGCGCGACATGCCCAGCTTGAAATATTCCATCGCTTCCTTGTTCTGCTTCGCCATGAGCAGCGACTTGCCGATGCCAAGGTAGGCGATGTCGTAGTTCGAATTGAGGCGGAGCACCTCTTTCCACAGTTCGACCGAATCCGCGGTGTTGCCGTTGTAATGAAGCGCGGTCGCCTCGTGAACCAGCTTGCCGAACTTGGTCGGCCTGAAGATGACGATGTTGTTCTTGCCCCGGTCAAGCACAAGCAGCTTGCCCTTCTGCCATTCCACCGAGACCGGCGTGTTGAACACGCCGAGCTGGGTGCCCCGGCCGCCGAACGCGTACAGCAGCTCGCCTTCGTCGTTGTATGCGAAGACGCGGGCCCGGTTCGAGTCCAGCACGATGTACATGCCGTCGCCGATGTATTTGATGTCCGTCAACTTGGACGGTCCCGAGTCGCGGCCGTAACTCCGGTAGCGGATGTCGCCGACGTTCGGGTAATGGCCGAAGCGCTTGATGACGTCCTTGCCGAGCGGATTGATCCGCTTGATCGTCTCCGTCGAGCCGACGTCGATGTTCGTCGCGTACACGAAACCTTTGTCGTCGATATCCACGCTCGAGAACTCCGTCGGAATGAACAGGACCATCTGCGATTTCTGGGCATCCGTCGCCAGCCAGCGCCACAGGCGGTCGGCCACGCTGGGCTGAACCTTGATCGTGCCGACGTATCCGAGAAATTCGCCGGTGTCATTGAATTGCATGATGCCTTCATACACGCCGCGGGCGACGACGAAGATCCGTTCCGCCCGGTCGGCCGTCACCTTGAGCGGCGCGAACTCGAAATTGGCCGGCAACACTTCGGACTGCGGATTCTCGACGATCTTCACGAGCTCGCCCTGCCCGGTCAGCACGACGACGCGCCGCTTGTCCGTGTCCGCGACGTAGATCTTGCCGGTTTCCGATACGAAAATGCCGTTCGGATTGCCGAAGGTGTCCGGCGTTCCGTTGTTGTCGAAGCCGTCGATGATGCGGATGACGTTCCAATGCTCATCCGCCACGACAATGCGGTTGTTGCCGCTGTCGAGAATGTAGACGGTGCCGTCCTTCGTGACGTAGAAGTCGTTCGGCAGCTTGAAATCGCCGACGCCGAGACCGGCGCCGTCCACGGTCCGTTCCGGCAGGAACGGCGCGGGCAGCGCCACCGCATCGCTGTAATAGTTGTAGGTATACGCCTCGTATGGCGTCGCCGCTTGGACGGCGGGCGCGGCGGTCAAAGCCAGCAGGGAAATGATCGCCGCAAGCAAAAGCGCTTTCTTCATCTTCACGCGTCGATCCCCCCTCAGTCCTTCATGCCGGACGTCGCCATCGTCTCGATGATGCGGCTCTGCGAGAAAATGAATATCGTGATCGGCACGCTCATCAGGATAAGCGCGACTGCCGCCCCGACGCCCGCGCGCGCGATGCCGCCCTGGAGGATCTGGTTCGATGCGAAGTGGAGCGTCTTGAGCTGCTCGCTGTAGATGAAGCCGTTGCCGTCCGTCCCCCAGAGGATCTGGAAGACGAGGATGATGAGCGTCAGCCACGCCGGTTTCACGTTCGGCATGACGATCGACCAGAAGATCCGGTACTCGCTGGCGCCGTCAATTTTTGCCGCCTCCAGCAGCGCGTCGGGAATCTGCTCCATGAATTGCTTCATTAGATACAGGCCGAGCGAGTAGGCAAACGCCGGCAGAATGACCGCCCAGTAGGTGTCGACGAATCCGAGCCAGGACATGACCATGTAGTTCGGAATCGAGGTGACCGCCGGCGAGAACATAAGCGACAGGACGACGATCTGGAACAATACGTTCCGTCCCGGGAACTTGTGCTTGGCCAGCGGATAGGCGGCCGCCGACGCGAAGAGCACGTGCCCGAGGACGCCCACGCCCGTGATGAACACCGTGTTGAAAATATACCGCGTGAACGGCACCCACGAGTTTCCGAGCAGTTCGACGAGGTCGACGAAATTGTCCAGCGTAGGGTTGCGCACGAACAGCCGCGGCGGGAACAGGAAAATTTCGTCGAGCGGCTTGAACGCCGCGTTGATCGCGAATACAAGCGGCAGCGCCATGAACGCGCCGAACACCGCCAGGAACAGGAACAACGTGAACGTTCCCAGGAAGGACCGGTTGACGCGTTTGCTTCGGCGCAAGGACAGGATCATGTTCATGCGGTTATTGTCCCACCTTCCTGAGAAGTCGTTGGACGATCAGGTTGGTGCCGACCATCAGGATGAACAGCACGGTTGCGATGGCGGAAGCATAGCCCATCTCGAACCGGATCGTGCCGAAGTCGATGAGATGCGTGACGATCGTCTGGGCCGCGTAGTTGACGCTCGGGAACCCGGCCAGGTTGATCGACACGTCGGCGACGGCGAGCGACGTCGTGAGCTGGATGACGGCGCCGAACATGAGCTGCGGCCGCATGGACGGCAGCGTGATGTACCACAGTTCCTGCCAGCGGTTCCGGACGCCGTCGACGGCTCCCGCCTCGTACAGCGTCTTGTCGACCGTCTGCAGGCCCGCGATGAACGCGAGGAACCCGGTGCCAAGGCTGAGCCAGAGCTGGACGAGGATAATGATCGCCAGAATGTATTTCTCCGTCTTCAGCCACAGGATCGGCTCGAGAATCGCGCCCAGCTTGATCAGGTAAGCGTTCGCGATGCCGTACCGGTCGCCGGAGAAGATGATCTGCCAGATGAAATAGACGTTCCCGGAAATCGACGGCGCGTAGAAGACGAGCGTCATGAACGCCCTGAGCTTCGGCCCGAGCTCGTTGATGATCCAGGCGAAGACGAAGCAGGCCAGATAGCTGACCGGACCGGTGATCGCGGCGAACAGGATCGTGTTCTTCACCGCGATCAGGAACACGTCGTCCTCGAGGAACATCCGCGCGTAGTTCCGCCAGCCGATGAACCTCGGAAACTCGAGCATGTTGAAATAGGTAAAGCTGATGAGCAGCGACATGAAGACCGGCAGCACGGTGAACGTGAAGAACAGCAGCATGTAGGGCGCCATCAGGAAATACGAATGCCTGTGCATCTTCATTTCCCGCTTCTTGACCGCCCACCACGCGCGCAGGCGCGGCTGCTTTCCGGTGCCTGCCGGCACTTGTTGTTCGATCGCGATATTCGACACGTTCATTCCCCCCCTTTAGTCCGGCAGGCCGAATTCCTTGCGCTTCGTGCGGATCTCGTCGTTAATGAATTCCACGTATTCGATGATCGTCTCCCGCGGCTCGTTGTTGCCGTTGACGACAACCCGGTAGAACGCGTTGATCAGGTGGCGTCCGGTGAAGTATCCGCCCGGCACTTCGGGAATGCCCCGCACCCACTCGAACTGCTCCTTCAAGCTCACGTAATCCTGAACCGGCCAGGGCAGACTGTCGAGCGCCTCGATGTTGGCCGTCGGATACCGCGCGGCGGCGCCCATCAGCGCCTCCATCTCGCGGCCGAACTTCGTCTGCGTCTCGGCGGACGTCCACCACTTCATGAATTCCCATGCCGCTTCCTTGTCCTTGGCGTTCTTCAGCATGATCGTGCCGACGCCGGTGCTGGTCACGTCGTGCCGCACGGTGCCGTCTTCCTGAACCGTCCCCGGAACCGGCGCGAATCCCCACAAGCCGCGGATTTCCGGCGCGAAGACGGTGAGCTGGTTGTAAATCGTATAATCCCAGATGCCGATCGGCATTTCGCCGGTGCGGAGCCGGTTCGCGAAGTCGAATTCGCGTTCCAGCCCGTAATCGGTGTAAAATTCGGTCCACATCTTGAACGTCTCGACGGCGGCCGGCGAATCAAGCCCCGACGCCTTCCCTCCGTCGCGGTAGAACTCGCCGCCGTTCTGCATGAGGAGCGCCGCGAACAGCGGGTTCGGCGGCAGGTTTTCGCCGGGATAGGACGGCGTGATGACAAGCGGCAGCCCGAGCTGCATGTTGTTCTTGTTCAGGACGGCGAGCAGCGCCGCGACGTCTTCCCACGTCTCGGGAACTTCGAGTCCGAGCTCTTTCAGGATGTCCTTCCGGTAGAACAGCATCGGGAACGTCTGCGTCTCCGGAAGCGCATACACGCCGCCTTCATACGTGTACGGCACGAGCGCGCTGGGCCGGAACCGCTTCGCCACTTCCCCGAAATCCGGAAATTGCGTCAGATCGACCGTCGCGTTGCGCATCGCGTAGTTGACCGGAATATCGTTCGCGATCTGCATCGCGACATCCGGTCCCTGTCCCGCCAGCGTGGCCGGGAGCAGGTTCTGCATCTGCACGAGCTGCAGGTTGACGTTGATGCCTGTCTGCGGCGTGAACGTCTCGTCGATCATCTGCTTCAGCGTGTTCGCCTGGTCGCGGCCGCTGCCGATCCAGACGGTGATCTTGCGCTGCGCGTTCTCGTCGACGACGTTGCCGATCGTGTTGTAGTCGATGATGAACGAATACGCGAACGTCAGGATCTGATGCTTGATCTCATTGAGCCATCCCGCGCCCGCCTTCGGGAACTTCACATCGGGCGAAGCGACATACAGCTCGTCGATTTCGAGCGGCATCTCCCGCGCCGTCAGCAGCCAGGTGCCGACGCCGCCGGTGTTCACCTTGAAAGCGATCAGCCGCCGCGGAATCGTGTCCGGATCGTCGATCATTTCCTCGAGCTGATGGTACATCGTCTTCAGCATCGCCTCGGAGTTTCCGCTGCCGCCGGACAGCCGGCGCAGCTCGTCGCTGATCCGCTTCAGCCGGTCGTGCTCGAATTGGAACGTCTCGATCAGATTCGGGATCTGGATGTCGAGCCGGTAATCGCGGTACTGGTCCGGCGTCGAGCCGGTAATCATCAGGATCTTCCGGTACATGCCGTTCAGATTGAGCAGGCTTTCCTCGACTTCGCGGATGAGCGCAGCGAACTCGCCGAGCGTGTTTTCAAGCCGGATCGTGTTCTTGCCCTTGTTCAGCTTGACAAGGTACGCTTCCGACCCGTCGCCGACGACATCAAGCCGATAACCGCTCTTGAACTTGAACGCGAGCCGCTCCGCTTCCTTGAACGGAACTTCGCCGTTGACGTAGAGCCGGCGCGTCGAATAGATGCCGCGCACGAAATTTTGCTGCGACTTGAAGGCGAGCTTATAGAGCCCGGTCTCGGGCACTTCGACTTCCCATTCAATCCATTGCCCCGGAATGCGCCAGTTGTAGCCGCCGATCGTATTAATGCGCACCTTCGAAGGGCTGTACGGCGTGACCGCCGATGTCGAGCGCTCGGTCTGCGGATAGAGCGTCGGCGACGATTTGGCGGTCGCGTCCTCGCCCTGGACGGTGAGCAGAAAGCCGGACGTCTCCCGCAGCCCCTCCGCGCGGTACTGTTCGACAACTTCCGAATAGGGGGCCGGTGACTTGTACTGGAACAGCTTCAGCTTCCGGATCACCATCGGCTCGCGCGACGAAACGAGCGAGATCGTATGGCGGCCGGCGGAAAAATAGAATTGGAACGGTTCTTCGTAGTAGCCTTCATAGTCCTTGAACAGCATCTCGCGCCATTCAGGTTTCTCGACCTGCTGCGGACGCAGATCGTTGCCCCGGTTGTCGCGTTTCACTTCGTCGTACTGGTTGTCCCAGATCCGGTCGAACTGCAGGTAGGCGGCTTCCTGAAACGGCACTTCGCCGTCAATCATCAGCATCCGTTCGATGCTGGAGCTTTTCCCTTCGATCGGATAGTACAGAATCGATATATGGTACAATCCGCTCTCCGGAATGTCGACGGTCCAGTCCACCTGTCCCTGCTCGCCGGTGAGCAGGGATTCGCCTTCCTGGCCTTCGAATCCGTCCAGCACTTCAAAACCTTCACCGTGGACGGCCTGATATTGCGCGGCGTCGATCACGATCTCCCGTTCCGGAAGTGCAGCGCTTTCATATTGGGCCAGATAATCGTCGTATTCGAGCCGACCGTCGACGAGATCGTACAGATCGTCGACATCGGTCGCCAGGACGGGCGACGGCTTGCCGCCGGCGTCCTCGGCCATGACGAGCGGACCGGGCGGCAGCAGTCCGAACGCCGTCACGGCGCACAGAGCGAACATTGCGATTTTTCTGAGCCGTGGTATCCCCTTCAAAGTCAGCCCTCCCAATCAAGTAGAACCGCTTGCGCCATCATTCAGGCCGGTTGCCGTCCGTTTTGCGTCGAAAGATAAACCCATATGGTCGGAAAGACCCATACATTCTTATCTTTCAAGAAAACGGCCCGGGCGTGCCCCGCGGACGGGCGCGAGCGCAACGCCCGCCTCCCCGAGATGCGTTTTCCACATAACAATCGTATCATTGGACCAAACAGCAGTCAATTGTAATTTACCATACTCCGTGATTCTTGTTTGGTTTTGTTTTTTTTCAAAAACGGGGTTTGACGCGGAAAACGCGACTCGCCTTCTTTGCCCGCGAGACATGGGGAATCCTTGACTTTGCGCAGGCATTTCATGCAAAACCAATGACGGAAGCACGAATGAAACCGGGTCATTCTTAGCCTTGACGACCAAACAATCCTAACAGAAAGGGGTGCACCTTGTTGAAAGGTACACCCCTTCCCCGGCCGCCATCAGGCTAGCGCAAGGTTATTGCCGAATCTTTTCGAGAGCCGCTTCAGCCTCGGGCTTATACTTCTCGATGGTCGCGGAAACCGATTGGTTTTGCATGATGATTTCATCCATGATGGCATAGAACGGGAAGTCCGGAATGCCTTCTTCGACCGAGAGTCGCCCGGTGCCGTTGATGTGCTGCAGCGCAATATCGATGTCCTTCTGCGTCTTGAAGCGGGACTCCAGCCAGTCTTGACCGAGATACTCGGCCGTCGACTCGATGTCGAAGCTTTGCTCGAAGATCGAGTATACGATTTGCGGATCCTTGACGCCCTTGAGCATGAACCAGGCGTTTTGGGCCGTATTCGCATACGTATGTTTGCCGTCGGAATTCGGACCCGCCGGGTTCGGCACGACGCCGACTTCGAACGACAGGTCGCCCATGTTCCAGTCGTAGTTGACCGACATGAGGACGTCGCCGTCCTTGAACGTGTTCGACTCGGTCCAGTCCATCTTGTTGCCCGTCTTGACCTTGACGACATTCTCGACGTTGAACACGCGATTGACGAATTCGAGCGCTTCGATCAACTTCGGATCCGTCATGCCGAGCGTCAGGTCTTCGTTGATGAACAGCGCGCCGTTCGTTACACCGAAGTGACGCGCCATGTCAGCCGGCCAGCCGGAATAACCGAACACATCGATCGTGCCGTCGTTGTCCGTGTCGCGCGTTGCGTCCTTCGCCAGCTGGAGGAAAGACTCCCAGTTCCATTGGCCGGCTTCGAACAGCTCTTGCGGGTCTTTCACGCCGAGCCGCTTCACGAGGTCGCGGTTGTAGTACATCCCGACGATCGAGACGCCCGGTTCGTTGAACGCATATTCCACGCCGGCAATCGGAGGCTGTTTCATCAACAACCGCTGCTCATTGTTGATGTCGTCCGTCGCGGTGGTGAATTCGCTCAGCGGGAGCACCAGGCCCTGTTTGACGACCGGGATCGCCCGCTTGATTTCCATGATCGCGATGTCGGCGAACGGTTCGCCCGCGAGCGTGGACGTCGTCAGTCTGTCCATGTATTCCTCGAACGGAATGTTGATCCATTCGAACGTGAAGTTGTATTTCTTCTCCAGTTCGGCAATCTTGTCAAGACGCGCCTGGCTGTCGATCGTGTCGCCCGCCGGCTTCGGATCCCACCATGCGGCCACGCGGATCGTGCGGCCGCCGAGATCGATCGGCGCCGGCTCATCGGCAGCAGACTCCGAGCTGCCGGAATCGTTGCTCGAGCTGCTGCTCGTATTGCTCGAGCTGCTGCTCGTATTGCTCGAGCTGCTCGAGCTGCTCGAGCTGCTGTCGCTGCCGCTGTTGTTTTTGCTTCCTCCGCCGCATGCCGCCAAAACCAGCATGACCGCAACAAGCAGCAGCGAAAGCACTTTCATTCTTTTCATCGCCAAACCTCCCTGATTGTGATCAATTGGTTCTGCGCGCGCCGAACGACGGCGCCCCGCGGCCGTTCATCGGCCAATCCCCCGAGGAAACGTTTACAACAAATTTACCGACAATACGTCCGCGCATCACCACCGCAATCCAATTTCGGATTGGTTGCAAAACAATCATAGCATCGCAAGCGGATTCAGTCAATCGCAATTTGGTTTGTTTCGTCAATTTGTTTTGTATAATTGATGTTTTTGTTTTGTTCGAAACGCTTGTTTGTTATTTTACAATTTGTTTGTTATTTTACAATGAAATCAGGCAGCCTCCCCGAATTGCAGCGATTCGGATAAGCCGCCTGATGGATGGGTTGATGGCATTTGCTTCGGAACGGCAAGGCCGCAGGGCGCCCTATGACGGGGTTCCGTCATATGCGTGGGCATCGCGGATGATCACGTCTCCGTAGAGCAGCTTGCGCTCGATGGCCGAATCCTTGTTCAGAATGCGCCACAGCATCTGGTCCACGGCTCGCATGCCGAGAAGTTCCTTGTTGACATTCACCGTGCCGTAGATCGGATGCGTCGTGTTCGTGTTGTCGAAGCCCGTGACCGCGCAGTCGCGCGGCACGTCAAAGCCGCGATTGCGAAGCTCGTCGATCAGGGACTCCGCGATGGTGTCGTTGACGCAGACGAACACCTCCGGCAACTCGTCGAGCGGCAGATCGGGAATCAGCTTGTGCAGCCGGTCGTTCGCGTCCGGGCCGATCAGCGCGGGTTCCTGACGGTGCTCGATGCCATGGCTCTCCAACGTCCCCCGGAACGCCAGCCAACGTTCGAAGTAGCTCTGCGCGTCATTAATGTGGCCGACGAACTGAAAGCGACGGTACCCCTTGCCGATCAGCTTGATCGTCAAATCCTTCATGCTGTTGTAATTGTCCGTGAAGACGGTGTCGCAGTGGAATGCCGGGTCCGCGTGGTCGACCATGACGACCGGTATGTCCAGACGGCCGATCTCGAGCAGAATCTGGGTCGATATCGAACCGACCGTGATGATGCCCTGGATCGCCTCCGGCTTGACCAGCGAGAAAATGTTGTCCCGCGAAGGTTCGGTCAGCGTCAGAATGTCGATGCCCTTCTGGTTGAGGCGGGACGATATGCCTTCGAAAACCGGCCCCCAATAGACGGAATCCTTGCTTTGATACCGAATGTTCGGAAAAAGGATGACAATCGTTCCCGTCCATTTGCGTTCGATTTCGTCCCGCAATTCGCCGGAGAATCGCCTGGGTTCGTTGTTCTTGAAGTAACCGAGCTCTCCGGCCGCCTTCAGGATCATTTCCCGGGTCGCCGCGCTGACGCCGCTCTTCCCGGTCAGCGCCCGCGACACCGCGAATTTCGAAACGCCGGCGAGATCGGCAATCTCCTGGATCGTCACTCTCCGTTTCATCTTCCCTCATCCATTCCGCGAGATTTCTTGACGAACACGTACCGCTGACCAACATTATACCAATTTTCCGGCTCAGTGTTTCTTTTTTTCCGCATCGGCCGGAAGCAGCACGATCCGGTCGTCTTCGAGCCGGAGCAGCACTTTGTCCGCGTCCTTGGCGCCAACCGCTTCGAGGTAATGTTCGGGAACCTGAATGCGTCCCGACCGGTCCATGACGGCGTATTCGATGTGGGTGTCGAAGGTGTCGTCCGGTCCGTTGTCCGCGGCGGCTTCCCCGTCTTGCCGGAGGATCAGTTCGGATGACGTGCGGCCGTCCCGGATCGACACCACCCGTTTTACCTGTTTCGCGAGACTCAAGTCGTGGGTGACGATGACGATCGTGAGCCCGAATTCGGCGTTCAGCTTGCGCAGAAGTTCCATGATTTGCGCGGACGTGCGGGTATCCAGCGCGCCCGTCGGCTCGTCCGCCAGCAGCAGCTTGGGGCGGTTCGCCAGCGCGATGGCGATGGCGACCCGCTGCTGCTCGCCGCCCGACAGCTGTTCCAGCCGGCTGTTCACGCGATGGCCGAGGCCGACGGCCTCGAGCAGCTCGATCGCGCGCATCCGCTTCTGCTTCCGGTCATGGAGCAGCATCGGAATTTCGACGTTTTCCCGCGCCGTCAGATAGGGAATCAGGTTCCGCGCCTTGTTCTGCCAGATGAAGCCGACCGTCTCCCGTTTGTACCGGGTCAGCTCCTTGTCCGTCAGCTTCAGCATGTCCTTGCCGTCGACATAGAGCTTTCCCGCGGACGGGCGGTCAAGGCCGCCGAGCATGTTCAGCAGCGTCGATTTGCCGCTGCCGGAGTTGCCGATGATCGCCATCATCTCGCCCTGCTCGACCTGCAGGTTGAGTCCCTGGAGAGCGACGACTTCGACATCGGCCGTCTTGTAAATTTTCACCAGATTCTCGCAGATAATCAATCGGATCAATCCTCCCCGAGCTTGACCGCCTGATGGATGTTCATCCGCTTCAGCAGCCATGCGAGGATGAGAAGCGCCACAGCCAGCATGAACGCCGTCGCGATCGCGAGCCGCACGATGTCCGATTGATCGGAAACGACCTCGAACGGCGGAACGATTTTGCCCGGGTCAAACGAGAGCTGGAACAGCGGCACGAAGATGCGGCCGGCCGCGAGCCCCGTCCCGATGCCGATCAGGAAGCCGGCGCCGGTCGTGAGCAGCTGTTCGACGACCAGCATGCCGAGCAACTGGCGGAACGAGATGCCCATCGCCCGGTAGATGCCGAGCTGCAGCATCCGGCCTTGCAGGGACAGGAGCCAGAACAGCATGAAGCCGATGAAGCTGACGATCAGCGAGATGATGAACCCGAGGCTCATCACGCCGTTGATCGCCATGCGGAACGGATCGAGCCGGCTCTGTCCGATCGCGCCGATCGTGTCCTCGAATCTCTCGAGCCGGATGTTCCGCTCGGTGATCGCGTTGAGCAGCGCCTGCCGGTCCGCCCCTTCCTCCAGCTTCACCCAGACGTCGTAAGGCTCCAGCCCGATGGACTGCTGGACCGTGTCGAGGTGCGCGACAACCAGCATCGGCGGCATGCTCGGCGGCCTGCCCTGCTCGCCCGCCGCCGGATTCGGATTGAATGACGGAAAGTAATCGATGACGCCGTACACCGTAAACCGCGTCGGCCTGCGGCCTTCCCAGCCGACGTCGATCGGATCGCCGGTCTTCAGGCCGAAATAGTTCGCCGCCGTCCTGGAGATCAGCACCGCCCTCGGATCCGGCGCGATAAGGTTCAGATACTCGTAGAAGTGATGGGGCAGCAGGCCCTCCTTCATCCACGCCGTCTCGCCGAACCCGTCCGTCACGATGCCCATCAGCGTCACCTTGGCGCTCTTCGTGCCGAACCAGGCGTCCGCCTGATCTTTCCTGAACACCGGCGTCGCCCGCTCGACGCCGGGCAGCGACTCGATCTGCTCGAACGGCGGCTCGAGATAGTTGATGCGCGACGATACGACGGTCGGTTGGGGCTCGCCGCCCGGCGGGGAGACGGGCTTGTCGTTCACCCAATGCTGGCGCAGCACGATGTCCGCCCCGCCCGCATACCAGATCTGGTCCTCCATGTTGACGTTGATCGTCCGGGCCGCGTTGGCGTTGTAGATCCCCGTCCCGATGGTCAGAATGAGAAACAGCATCAGTCCGTGATAGACGCGGTTGCGCCGGCTGACCAGAAGCAGCGTCGAATAGATCTGAGGCGTCCAGACCCGGCGGCCGACCCGGTAGATGAGCGCGATGAGCAGCGGATAGATCCGGATCAGAAGCAGCCCCGCGCCGATCACGAACAGGGTCGGGGTGGTGTAAAGCAGCGGGTCGGCGGACAGCGATTTGCCGTCCAGGCCAAGCTTCACGAGATCCTTCATCCGCTGGGTGAACAGCCAGTATCCGTAGAAGGACAGGCCGATCAGGATGAAATCCAGGCCGAACAGGATCCATGCGGGCCGCTTGCCCATGCGCGCCCGCGCCCGCTTCTGGTCGACGATCGTCACGCGGGTCGCGAAGATGACCGGAACCAGGTTGACGACCCATGCGAACACGGCGGCCATCCCCGCGTACAGCCAGCTTTCGGCGGTGATTTCGACGTGCAGCGCGCCGCGGTCGACGAAGTTCAGGAACGTGCTGGTCGAGCCGAGCACCCGCGTGAACGCGGCGCCGACCCACGGCCCGACGGCCAGGGCGGCCACGGTCAGCAGTCCGTACTCCATCGCGTAGATGACGATGATATGGAGCCGGGACGCTCCGCGGCTTCTGAGCACCGCGATCTCCGACTGCTGCCGCTCGATGAGCATGCCGGACACCATGTAGAGATAGAAACCGATCAGGATGAACATCGGCACGTTCAGCGACCAGAGCAGATTCCGCAGCGTCAGTTCGCGGTCGGCGTACGCCGTCATGGCGTCGCTGCCGGGGATCCAGACCGACGTGCTGACCGAATAATTGTAGTTGCCCATCATCAGGGCCGACAAGTTGGTCTTGAGTCCCAGCACGAACGCCGCCGTCTCCGTGGTGTATTCGGTGTAGTCGGTGACGACCAGGGCGCCGACCTTGCCGTAAATGAACGGTCCGCCGGGCGGAATGTTCGCGCGGAACGCCTCCTCGGGCAGAAACAGCGTGTTGCGCTCCGCCCGCAGGTCCCACCGGCTCCAGTACGGATCGTTCAAATTATCCTCGCTGATGACGGCGACGGGCTTGATGACGATCTCCCGGCTCTCAACCCGCGGATCCTCGATCCGGAATTCCTGGCCGAGCAGCATTTTCAGCTCGGAGAGCGCCGAGTCGGTCACCATGACCTCGTAGACGCCGTCCACCGGCTGCGACTTCTCCGGCAGGCGGCCGTCCACGATGCGCACCTTCTCCTCGAGGCCGGTGCGCATTGCGAATTTCGCCGAACGTTCCGGTCCCGGATCGACGCGCGTCGGGTCGACCGGCGTCAGCGAGAAGCGGACGGTCTCCATGACCCTCTGATCGAGTTCGATGTTCAGCAGTTCGCCGGCGACGATGTGGTCATTCCAGTAGGACTCGTACCGTTCGACGATGTTTTTCTGCGTGTTGCGGTTGTCGGTCCGCATGCCGATGTCGATCGAGATGACGCCGGGATGATTGCCGGTATAGGCGTAGCTTCGGTCCAGATCCTGGATGAGCATGTAGCGGAGAACCGCGTTCTTGTAAAGCGGCATGCTGGACGTGAGCGCGATGCAGCACAACATGCCCGTCAGCAGACTGCCGACAAGCCATCTGTTGCGCGCCATCTTGCGCAGCAGCATGATCAGTACGGACATGTCGGAATTCCCTCGTTTCTTCTGGCGGATCGTTCCTCCTGGCCGGTCGGCCGGTTACTGGAGGATGAGCAGCATGCCCGGTTCCACGCCTTGCACGATTTCGTATTCCGTCGGATTCTCAAGACCGATCTCGACGTCGACTTCCTTGCGGCGCTCCCCGTCCAGAACCATGACGAAGGTTCTGCCGAAGTACGTCCGCACGGCTCCCTTCGGCACCACGACGACGTTGTCGCGGCGCGCGGCGACGATCTTCACGTCGGCCAGCGAACCGAAAGAGGCTTCCTCCGGCAATTCGGCGAGCTCGATGTACAGATTGCGCATGTACTCCTCGCGCAGCCGGGCGTCGTCCGTCGGCGGCGCCGTGGAAGGCGTCTGCGTCACGGTGCCCGAGTACGTGCGGCCCCTGAAGGTCACTTCCGCTTCCATCCCGACGCGGATGTCGGCCAGCACCGGATTGGCCTGGACGCCCAGCGCCAGCCGCATGCCGTTCGGGTTCGCGACCGCCGCGAGCACGCGCCCGCCCTCCGTGAAGTCGCCGGGTTTCAGATCCGTCGCGTACGAGATGATGCCGTCCCGCTCGGCCCGGAGAACCGAGTTTTCCGCCTTCTCCTTCGTATGGGCGAACTCGATCCGCGCGATCTCGAATTCGATCCGGGCGATGTTCGCGAGGCGCTCGTTCCCGGCCTTGACCGCTTCTTCGAACGCCAGTTTCTTTTTCTCGTACTCGAGCTCGCGCTTCAACAGCTCGATGTCCAGCCCATCGTTCTCCAGCGTCACCAGCGGATCGCCGCGCTTCACTTCCTGGCCGGCGCGCACATGGACGGTTTCGATGACGCCGTCCTCCTTGATTTGGTAATATTGCACGTCGGTCGGCACGAACACCCCGGACCCCGTCACCTGCCGGATAATGGTGCCGAGCTTCGCCTCCACGGTCTGGATTTCGGCCTGCGCCGGCTTGACCAGCGGAGGCTTGAGCGGTTCGGGATCCTTCGGCAGCAGACTGCAGCCGCCGAGCGCCGATCCGGCCGTCAGCAGGCCCGCGAGAGCCGCCAGACGGATTTTACCTCCCATTGACGCGTTCCAGTTCAATCTGACCATCCTCCAGTGCGTATACATCGTCGACCATTTCCATGATGTTCGGATCATGCGTCGTGAGCACAATCGTCACGCCCTCGGTCCGGACCAGCTCGCGGAAGACGCCGATAACCTGCCGTCCCATGCGCGAATCCAGCTCGGCGGTCGGCTCGTCGGCCAGGATCAGCTTCGGCTTGTGCGCAATGGCGCGCGCGATCGCCGTCCGCTGTTGTTCGCCCCCCGACAGCTCCTGCGGCATGTGGTGCATCCGGCCGGCCAGGCCGACGAACTTGAGCGCTTCCTCCGCCCGCTTCCGCCGTTCGGCCGCCGGCACCTCCGCGATGCGCAGGCCGAACTCGACGTTCTCGAACGCGGTCATGTACGGCACCAGCGCGAACGACTGGAAAATGAGCCCTATCTCGCGCTTGCGCATTTCGTTCTTCTCGCGCTCCGACATGCGGCTGCCGTCCCTTCCGCTGTAAAAGACGGCGCCTTCGGTCGGGGAGTCCAGCGCAGCCATGATGTTGAGAAGCGTCGTCTTGCCCGAACCGGAACGGCCCTTCAACGCGACGAGCCGGCCTTCCCCCACGGCGAGCGACGCCCCGCGCAGCGCGTACACCCGGTTCTCCCCCCTGCCGAAAACCCGCGTCACGTTGCGCGCTTCGAGCAGCGGCGCCCTGGCTTGTTCCGCTTCCATGAAGTCGATCCACTCCTTCGTTTCGGGCCCGATCCCGCACGAGGCTTTCCGGGCTCCGTTCATTCGCTTCATGCACGCGCTTACAGATTTATCATAACAAAATGCTCGGGTTACGCAAATAAAAACTTCTCCAATTCCCAAATTGTTATGATAACGTTATGTTGTTTGCAATATCGTCATGGCGAAAGGAGGCTGTGGAGTGCGATGTTGCGGCAAAAAGAGGCGATCGGGGCGGGCGTCGGCGGGCGGATGTTTCGGGCTGCGGCTTTCCGGCGGGATGTGCGCGCAAAAAAACCCGGCGCCTGACGCGCCGGGTTGAGCGGCCTGATGTTATGCGAATCGTCTGCCGTAGCTTTCCGGGTCGTTCTTCCAGTCCCGGAGCAGCTCGGCCTCCGCTTCCGTGATGCTCCCCATCTCCAGCGCTGCCTCCAGCAGCACGCTGTAGGACGACAGCGTCCGGAGCGGAATGCCCTGTTCGGCGAACGCCTTCTCCGCCTGCGGGAACTCGTAGGTGAAGATCGCGATCGTGCCGAGCACCTCGCAGCCGGCGTCGCGCACGGCGACGGCCGCCCGCAGCGAGCTGCCGCCGGTCGACACGAGGTCTTCGATCAGCACGACCTTCTGTCCCGGCTTCAGCGCGCCCTCGATCTGGTTCGTCTTGCCGTGTCCCTTCGGCTTCTCGCGCACGTAGAGCATCGGCAGGCCGAGCCGCTCGGCCGTCCACGCCGCGTGCGGGATGCCGCCGGTCGCGATGCCGGCAACCGCCTCGCATCCGGGAAAGCTGTGCCGGATGACCGCGGCGAAGCCGTCCGCGATCAGGCTGCGCACTTCGGGATAAGACATCGTCAGCCGGTTGTCGCAATAGATCGGCGACTTCAGCCCCGACGACCAGGTGAACGGCTCGTTCGGGCGAAGCTCGACCGCGTGGATGGCCAGCAGATGGCGGGCGATGTCGCGGGACAAACGGGCGCTGTCCAGCGGTTGTGCCATGCTCACCCTCAAGTCAACTCCTTCAGTATCGATTCGAACGCCGCCCGCGGATCGGGCGCCGCCGTGATCGGGCGGCCGATGACGAGATAGTCCGATCCCGCTTCCAGCGCTTCCCGCGGCGTCATGATCCGCTCCTGGTCGTCGGCCGAAGCCGACGCCGGCCGGATGCCGGGCGTGACGGCGAGGAAACCGGCTCCGCAGGCCGCCTTTACCGCGCCCGTCTCGCGCGCGGACGCGACGACGCCGTCGAGGCCGGCCTTGCGCGCCAGCAGCGCGTAGCGGACGACCGCTTCCTCCGGCGTGCCCGGGATGCCGATCTCGTCGTTCAGCACCGCCCGGCTCGTGCTCGTCAGTTGCGTCACCGCGATGACCCGCGGCCTCGGCCGGCCGACGGACGCGGCTTCGGCTCCCTCCAGCGCCGCCTCCATCATCCGGACGCCGCCCGCCGCGTGGACGTTGAACAGGTCGACGCCGAGCCGGGTCACGCTGGCCGCGCCGCCCTTCACCGTGTTCGGGATATCGTGCATCTTCACGTCGAGGAAGACGCGGTATCCCCGCTCCTTCAGCCCGGCGACGAATGCCGGACCGGCCGCGTAGAACAGCTCCATGCCGACCTTCAGCCAGCAGGGGATGCCTTCCAGCGCCCGGATCAGCGATTCCGCGGCGGCCGCGTCCGGCCGGTCCAGCGCCACCATGATGCGTCCCGCCGCTTCCTCCCGCGTCAGGTTCAAGCGCACCGCCTCCCGTCAGGACGTGTCATTGCTCCAGCAGCACCGGCATCGGCCGGGACGCGAAGCTGATCGTCTGCAGCATCTCGAGCAGCGCCCGCACCGTGTCGAGCGACGTCATGCAGACGACGCCGTTCTCGACCGCTTCGCGCCGGATGCGGAAGCCGTCGCGCTCCGGCGTGCGGCCCTTCGTCAGCGTGTTGACGACGAACTGCGCCTTGCCGGTGCGGATCAGGTCGAGGATGTTCGGCGATCCCTCGCTCAGCTTCTTCACGCGCGTCACGTACAGCCCGGCGCGCTCAAGCGCGTCGGCGGTGCCGCCCGTCGCGATGATGCTGTAGCCGAGATCGTAGAAGCCGCGCAGCAGGCCGACCGCTTCCTCCTTGTCCTTGTCGGCGACCGTCGCGATGATCGCCCCGGTCGGCGGAATGCGCATGCCCGCGCCGATCAGCCCCTTGTACAGCGCCTTCGCGTACAGCTCGTCGCGGCCCATCACTTCGCCCGTCGACTTCATCTCCGGCGTCAGCGTCGGGTCGACGCGCCGCAGCTTCGCGAAGGAGAACACGGGCACCTTCACCGAGACATGCTTGTCCTCGGGCCAGAGCCCCTCCTTGTATCCGAGATCGGCCAGCTTCCTGCCGAGGATCGCCTGCGTCGCGAGGTTCGCCATCGGCACGTTCGTCACCTTGCTCAGGAAGGGCACCGTGCGCGACGAGCGCGGGTTGACCTCGATGACGTACACCTGCTCCTGGTGGATGACGAACTGGATGTTGATCGTGCCGACCACCCGCAGCTCCTTCGCGATGCGGATCGTGATGTCGACGATCTGCCGCTTGACTTCTTCGGACAGCGACTGGGGCGGGTAGACCGCGATCGAGTCGCCCGAGTGGACGCCGGCCCGCTCGACGTGCTCCATGATGCCGGGGATGAGCACCGTCTCGCCGTCGCTGATCGCGTCGACTTCCGCTTCCTTGCCCTGCATGTACCGGTCGATCAGCACCGGGTGCTCCGGATTGATCCTGACGGCCTGCTCCATGTAGCCGAGCAGCTCCTCGTCGGAGTAGACGATCTCCATCGCCCGGCCGCCGAGCACATAGGACGGGCGGACGAGCACCGGATAGCCGAGGCTGCGCGCCAGCCCGACCGCTTCGTCGACCGACGTGACGGTGCCGCCCTTCGGCTGGGCGATGTTCAGCTTGCGAAGCAGCGCCTCGAATTTCTTCCGGTCCTCGGCCTGGTCGATCGATTCGAGATCCGAGCCGAGGATCCGCACGCCGGCCTTCGCGAGCGGCGCGGCCAGGTTGATCGCCGTCTGGCCGCCGAACTGGACGATGACGCCCACCGGCTGTTCCTGCTCGATGACGTTCATGACGTCCTCGAAGAACAGCGGTTCGAAATAGAGCCGGTCCGATGTCGAGAAGTCGGTCGACACCGTCTCGGGGTTGTTGTTGATGATGACCGCTTCATAGCCGGCCTTGCGGATCGCCCACACCGCGTGGACGGTCGAGTAGTCGAATTCGATGCCCTGGCCGATCCGGATCGGGCCGGAGCCGAGCACGACGACCTTCGGCTTGTCCGTATGGACCACTTCGTTCTCGGTCTCGTAGGTCGAGTAGTAATACGGCGTCGTCGCTTCGAACTCGGCCGCGCAGGTGTCGACCATTTTGTAGACCGGCCGGATGCCGTGCGCGAGCCTGTACGCCCGGACCGCCGCCTCGTCGGCGTGCGGATCGGACGGATTCGCCTCGCGCCGCAGCTCCGCGATCGACCGGTCGGCGAAGCCGAGCCGCTTCGCCTCATACAGCGTCTCCTTCGTCAGTCCGGGCTCGGACTTGATCCGCTCTTCGAACGCGACGATGCCCTCGATCTTGTCGAGGAACCACCAGTCGATCTTCGTCAGGTCCTGGACGTCCTGCAGCTTCCAGCCGCGGCGGAACGCTTCGGCGACGAGGAAGATCCGCTCGTCGTCCGGCGTGGCGAGCCGCTTGCGCAGCGTTTCGTCGTCGATCTCTTCGGCGCCCTTCAGATGGAGGCGATGCGCCCCGATCTCGAGCGAGCGGACCGCCTTGTGAAGCGATTCCTCGAACGTGCGGCCGATCGCCATCACTTCGCCGGTCGCCTTCATCTGCGTGCCGAGCTTCCGGTTCGCTGTCGTGAACTTGTCGAACGGCCAGCGCGGAATCTTCGTGACGATATAGTCGATCGTCGGCTCGAACATCGCGTAGGTCCGGCCCGTCACCGGGTTGATGATTTCGTCGAGCGTGTAGCCGACCGCGATCTTCGCCGCCATCTTGGCGATCGGATAGCCGGTTGCCTTCGACGCGAGCGCCGACGAGCGGCTGACCCGCGGATTGACCTCGATGACGTAATATTGGTAGCTGTACGGGTCAAGCGCGAACTGCACGTTGCAGCCGCCCTCGATCTTGAGCGCGCGGATGATGCTCAGCGCCGCCGAACGCAGCATCTGGTACTCGCGGTCGGACAGCGTCTGGCTCGGCGCGACGACGATGCTGTCGCCGGTATGGACGCCGACCGGGTCGACGTTCTCCATGTTGCAGACGACGATGCAGTTGTCGTTCGAGTCGCGCATGACCTCGTATTCGATCTCTTTCATGCCGGCGATGCTCTTCTCGATGAGGCACTGGCCGATCGGGCTGTAGCGGATGCCCGCCGCCACCGTCTCGCGCAGCTCCTCCTCGTTGGCGCAGATGCCGCCGCCGGTGCCGCCGAGCGTGTAGGCCGGACGGACGATGATCGGATAGCCGATGGTATTTGCGAAGTCGATCGCTTCCGCGACGCTCGTCACGATCGTGCTCTCGGGAACCGGCTGTCCCAGCTCGCGCATCAGCTCGCGGAACAGGTCGCGGTCTTCCGCCTTCTCGATCGACTCGAGCTGCGTGCCGAGCAGCTTCACGCCTTCGCGCTCCAGCACGCCCGCGCGCGCCAGCTCGACCGCCATGTTGAGCCCGGTCTGCCCGCCGAGCGTCGGCAGCAGGCCGTCCGGCCGCTCCCGGCGGATGACCTGCGTGACGAAGTCGAGCGTGATCGGTTCGATGTAGACCTTGTCGGCCATGTTCGTGTCGGTCATGATCGTGGCCGGGTTGCTGTTGATCAGGACGACTTCGTAACCTTCTTCCCTGAGCGCCTGGCAAGCCTGCGTGCCGGCATAGTCGAACTCCGCCGCCTGGCCGATGACGATCGGACCGGAGCCGATGACGAGGATTTTCTTCAGCTCGTTATTTCTGGGCATGCAACAGTTCTCCTTTCAGCTTCTCCGCCAGGACGACCTGGCTCGGCTTGCGCGGGTTGAGGCGCTTGTGCTCGCGAATCATGGCGAGGAAGTCGTCGAACAGGTAGCCCGAATCGAACGGTCCCGGCGACGCCTCCGGATGGTACTGGACGGAGAACGCCGGATATTTCGTATGGCGAAGCCCTTCGATCGTCTTGTCGTTGTTGTTGATGTGCGTGATCTCGAGTCCGGTTCCGGCAAGGGAATCTTCGCGCACGGTATAGCCGTGGTTTTGCGAGGTGATGTAGCAGCGGCCGGACACGAGATCCTTCACCGGATGGTTGCCTCCGCGGTGGCCGAATTTCAGCTTCTCCGTGTCGGCGCCGCAGGCGAGCGCCAGCAGCTGATGGCCGAGACAGATGCCGAAGATCGGATATTCGCCGAGCAGCTCGCGGATCGTGTTGACCGCGACGCCGACGTCCTTCGGATCCCCGGGGCCGTTCGAGAGCTGGATGCCGTCCGGATTGAGGCGGCGAATCTGTTCGGCGGTCGTGTCGTACGGCACGATCAGGACGTCGCAGCCGCGCCGGGTCAGCTCTCGCAGAATCCCGCTCTTCGCGCCGAAATCCATCAGGACGATCCGTTCGCCGCCGCCCGGCACGTTGATGAAGCTCTTCGTCGACGTGCGCGCCACCTGATCGCGCAGGAGCGGCGTCGCGTTCAGCCGCTCCATCAGCTCCTCGACGCGTTCGTTGCCGGTCGTGATGATCCCTTTCATCGTGCCGTGATGACGGATGATGCGGGTCAGCATCCGGGTGTCGACATCGCAGATGCCCGGAATGCCCGCTTCCTTCAGCAAGACGTCGAGCGGGATTTCGGCCCGCCAGTTGCTCGGCACCGGCTCGTGACGGCGCACGACGAACCCGTGGACATAGGGAACGATGCTTTCGAAGTCGTTGCGCGTGACGCCGTAATTGCCGATGAGCGGGTACGTCATCGTGACGATCTGTCCGCAGTAGGACGGATCGGACAATACCTCCTGATAACCGGTGATGCCCGTGTTGAACACCACTTCGCCGATGACGGCCCCTTCCGCCCCGAACGAGCGGCCGGTGAACAGCGTGCCGTCCTCGAGCAGCAATCTTGCCTGCATCCGTATCACTCCCTGAATGACGATGTATGTAAATCCGCTTGCCTGTGCTTCGTTCGCCCGGGCCTCAGTCCGCCCGCCAAACCGTGCGGCCGGCGACTAACGTGCGCACCGGCCACCCGGACAGGCGCCATCCGGCGAACGGCGTGTTGCGGCTCTTCGACAGGAACTTCGCCGGATCGACCGTCTGTTCGAGCTCCAGGTCGATCAGCGTCAGATCGGCGGGCGCGCCGGCTTCGAGCCGCCCGGCCTTCAGGCCGAACACCCGGGCCGGTTCGCTCGTCATCTTGCGCAGCAGGAAGCCGAGGCTCCAGCGGCCGGTCTTGACGAACTTCGTGTAGAGCAGCGGGAACGCCGTCTCGAAGCCGACGATGCCGAACGGCGCGAGGTCGACGCCCTTCGCCTTCTCCTCCTCGGCGTGCGGCGCGTGGTCGGTGACGATGATGTCGATCGTGCCGTCTTCGAGCGCCTCGATGACCGCCTGCACGTCGCGGGGCGTCCGGAGCGGCGGGTTCATTTTCCAGTTCGGGTCCATGCCGGGGATGTCCTCGTCCGACAGCACCAGATGATGCGGGCACACCTCCGCGGTCACGCGGACGCCGATCGACTTCGCCAGCCTGATAAGCCGCACCGACTGCTCCGTGCTGACGTGGCAGACGTGGTAGTGCGCGCCGGTCGCTTCCGCGAGCAGCACGTCCCGTCCGACGTGAATCGCTTCGGATTCGTTCGGGATGCCCTTCAGGCCGTGCCGGCGGCTGAATCCGCCCTCGGTCGCCCAGGCGCCCTCGACGAGCGAGTCGTCCTCGCAGTGCGCGATGATCGGCAGTCCCAGCTCGCGCGCGCGCAGCATCGCTTCCTTCATCATTTTCGCGTTTTGCACGCCGACGCCGTCGTCGGAGAACCCGATCGCGCCCGCCGCTTGAAGCGCGGCGAAATCGGTCAGCTCGCGGCCGAGCTCATGCTTCGTGATCGCGGCGATCGGCAGCACGTTGACAACGCCTTCGCGGGCCGCCTTGTCGAGGATGTACCGCACCGTCTCCGGCGTGTCCGTGACCGGGCGGGTGTTCGGCATGCAGGCGATCGTCGTAAAGCCCCCGCGCGCCGCCGAACGGGTGCCGCTCGCGATGTCCTCCTTGTGCGTGAAGCCCGGATCGCGCAGATGGACATGCATGTCGATGAACCCGCTTGACACGAGCAGTCCGGAGGCGTCGATCACGTCGGCGCCGGCCGCGTCCGGTTCTCCTCCCCGCTCGATCGCGGCGATCTTGCCGTCCTCGACGCGGATATGGGCCGTCGCGAGATCGCCGGTCTCATCGTCCCAGATTTTTCCGTTTACAATCCACAAGGTCATGGCTTCCACTCTCGCTCCCTTCGCATGCGGCGCCGGACCGATCATCCACCCGGATCATCCGGTCATCCGATCACCCGGACATCCGATCCCCCGGTTCATCCGATCGTCAAATCGTCCGCGCTTCCGCTCCATCCGCTTGCCCGCTTATCCGCGCAGCGCCCGCTCGATGACGGCCATCCGGATCGGCACGCCGTTCGCCATCTGCTGGAAGATGCGCGACTGCGGGTGTTCGACCAGCTCATCGTCGATCTCGACGCCGCGGTTGACCGGCGCCGGGTGCATGATGATCGCGTGCTTTCCGATCCGCGCGGCGCGCTCGACCGTCAGGCCGTAATGCACGCGGTAATCTTCCGCCGACTTGATCATGCCGGACTCGTGCCGCTCGAGCTGGACGCGCAGCATCATGATGACGTCCGCCCGGAGCGCCTCGTCCATCGTCACGTACGGCGCGTCAAGCTCCGGCGCCTCGAGGTTCGGCGGCGCGCAGAAGACGACGTCCGCGCCGAACTTCCGGAGCGCCCACAGGTTGGAGCGCGCGACCCGGCTGTGCAGGACGTCGCCGATGATCGCGACGCGCAGCCCCCGGATCTCGCCGAAGTGCTTGCGCATCGTGTACAGGTCGAGCAGCGCCTGGGTCGGATGCTCGTTGTTGCCGTCGCCGGCGTTGATCAGCGGCACGCTGACGCGGGAGGCGATCTCCGGCAGCACGCCGATCGGCTTCAGCCGGATGACCCCGGCGTCGATGCCGATCGACTCGAGCGTGCGCACCGTGTCGTAGATCGACTCGCCCTTGTTCACGCTCGAGACGGCCGCCGAAAAGTTGAGCACCTGCGCCCCGAGCCGTTTCGCCGCCATCTCGAACGAGAAGCGCGTGCGCGTGCTGTTCTCGAAGAACAGGTTCGCCACGACCGCGTCGGGCACGGCGTTGTGGATCTTCTTGCCGCCCGCTTCCCAATAATGCGCCCGGTCGAGGATCGACTCGATCTCCTCCCTGGACAGATCCTTCACGCCGAGCAGGCTTCGCTGCTTCAGTCTCGCCGCCGTCGTCATCGCGCGCGCCTCCCTGTTCCGTATATGGCCACCATGTCCTCGCCGTCCACTTCCCTGAGCGATACGCCGATCGATTCGGAGCGGGAGGTCGGCACGTTCTTGCCGACGTAGTCCGGCCGGATCGGCAGCTCGCGGTGGCCCCGGTCGACCAGCACCGCAAGCTGGATCGAGCGCGGCCGTCCGACGTCCATGATCGCGTCCATCGCCGCCCGGATCGTCCGCCCCGTGTACAGCACGTCGTCGAACAGGATGACGTGCCTGTCGCGGATCTCCGCCGGATCGATCCCCTCGCAGGCCGGCCTGCCGGACGGCCTCTCTCCGTCCCTGTCGTCGCGGTACGACGTGATGTCGAGATCGAACGCGAGCACCGGCTTGCCCTCGATCTCGGCGACCCGCTCCGCCACGCGCCGCGCCAGATAGACGCCGCGGGTGCGGATGCCGGCGAACACGCAGCCTTCTATGCCTTTGTTTTTCTCCAGAATTTCATGCGCGATGCGCGTCAGGGCCCGCCGGATGCCGATCTCGTCCATGATGACGTGTCGAACTTCGTCCATTGCCGTCACCTCCGCTCATGTTGGCGCACGAAAAAACTCCTTGCGGGAAGCCGCAAGGAGTCAGACCGCGCCACACACCGGCCCGCGGCGGGCGCACGGGGGGCGCCGCCGTCCGGACCTGTGCCTGTCCGATATGCCGTTACCTTGTCAGCCTCACGGGACTGAATTAAAGGTTCACTTATCCATTAGCGACATTATGCCACTATGGTCTGTCGAAGTCAATAGCCGGAACACCGCCAGAAAATGGGAAGCCGGCCCGCTTCCCCTCGGCGCGCCCTTCGTCACGCCGATCCCTTCGTCCGATGCGCGCGCGCCGTCACCAGACCAGCTTCGTGATCCGCTCGACCGCGCGCTCCGTATTTTCCCGGCTGCCGAAGGCCGTCAGGCGGAAATAGCCCTGTCCGGCCTGTCCGAATCCGACGCCCGGCGTGCCGACAATATGCGCTTCGCGGAGCAACTTGTCGAAGAACGCCCACGAATCGATGCCCTCCGGCGTCTTCAGCCAGATGTACGGCGCGTTGACGCCGCCGTAGGCTTCGATGCCGACCGACTTCAGGCCGTCCAGAATCAGCTTCGCGTTCGCCATGTAGTAGTCGACCAGCGCGGCGATCTGCGCCTTCCCTTCCGGCGTGTAGAGCGCCGCCGCTCCCCGCTGCGTCACGTAGGAGACGCCGTTGAACTTCGTCGTGTGCCTGCGGTTCCACAGATCGGCGACGACAACGTCGCTCCCTTCGCCGTCCTTCGCCTTCAGGTCCCGCGGCACCACCGTGTACGCGCAGCGCACGCCGGTGAAGCCGGCCGTCTTCGAGAAGCTGCGGAATTCGATCGCGACTTCCCGCGCGCCCTCGATCTCGTAGATGCTGTGCGGCACGCCCTCTTCCCGGATGTACGCCTCGTACGCCGAGTCGTAGAGGATGATGCTGCCGTTCCGTTTCGCGTAATCGACCCACCGCTTCAGCTCGTCCTTCGTCAGCGTCATGCCCGTGGGGTTGTTCGGATAGCACAGGTAGATCAGGTCGACCGCGCGGTCGGGCAGCGACGGCTTGAATCCGTTCTCCCGGTCGCAGGTCAGATACACGATGCGCTGATACCGGTTCGACTCCCTGTCGTAAGCGCCCGCCCGGCCCGCCATGACGTTCGTGTCCACGTAGACCGGGTAGACCGGGTCCTGCACCGCGACGACGGCGTCCTGGCTGAAAATTTCCTGAATGTTGCCCACGTCGCATTTCGATCCGTCGCTGACGAACACTTCGTCCGGACGGACGTCGATGCCGCGCGCCTGGTAATCATGCCGTGCGATCTCTTCGCGCAGGAAATCGTAGCCCTGCTCGGGACCGTAGCCGCGGAACGTCTCCGCCTTCGTCATGTCGTCGATCGCGGCGCGCATCGCTTCGGCCGCCGCTTCGGGCAGCGGGCGCGTCACGTCGCCGATGCCGAGGCTGATGATGTCCGCGTCCGGGTGCTCTTTCAGGAACGCGGCGCGCCGGCGCGCGATTTCCGAAAACAGATAGCTGCCTTGCAGGTCCTGGTAGTATGGATTGATCCTCGCCACTGGGTTCATCACCTTTCGGCCGGGCCGCGATGGACTGCGGCCCCGGGGCTTGTGCTGTCTTTCAGCATACCCCCCGGAGGCGCGGATCGTAATGGAATAATCCCCCGAAAATTTGCACTCATGCGGCAATCCGCCCGCCCGTCTAGCGGCTCCGGAGCATCTCGAGAATGCGCCGGAAATCGTCCGGAATCGGCGATTCGAAGCGCAGCGCCTCGCCCGTGCGGGGATGGACGAATCCAAGCACGGCGGCGTGCAGCGCCTGGCCGTCCAGCGGCACCGTTTTCGCCCGGCCGTAGACCGGATCGCCGGCCAGCGGATGGCCGATGTATTTCATGTGGACGCGAATCTGGTGCGTGCGCCCGGTCTCGAGCCGGAGCCGGACCAACGTGTAGTCGCCGAACCGCTCGAGCGCCGTGAAATGCGTCACGGACGGCTTGCCGCCCGCCGTGACGGCGAACTTCTTCCGGTCGTGCGGGTCGCGGCCGATCGGCGCGTCGATCGTGCCCTGGTCGTGCGGCAGGTCGCCGTGCACGAGCGCGATGTACGCGCGCTCGACCGTATGCGCCTTCAGCTGCTCCGACAGCGACACGTGCGCCAGATCGTTCTTCGCGGCCATCAGCAGGCCGGACGTATCCTTGTCGATCCGGTGGACGATGCCCGGTCTGAGCCGCCCGTTGATGCCGGACAGATCCCGGCAATGATGGAGCAGCGCGTTGACCAGCGTCCCCGACGTGTGGCCGTGCGCCGGGTGGACGACCATCCCGCGCGGCTTGTCGACGACGATGACGTCGCCGTCCTCGTAGACGACGTTCAGGGGAATCGGCTCCGGCCGGATGTCCGCGTCCTCGGGCTCCGGCGGCGTCACGGCGACGACATCGCCGGATACGAGCCGGTAATTCGGTTTGACCGCCGATCCGTTCACGGTGACGGCGCCCGCGCGGATCCAGTCCTGGACCTGCGTGCGCGAGACGCCCTCCTCCGCGGATTCGGCGACGAACTTGTCGATCCGCTCGCCCGCCTCCGCTTCCGTCACCACCCATTCCTGGGTCCACTCATCGTGCGGGCTCGTCGGCTTCTGTTCCGCTTGCGAAGTCATGGTTGCTACCTTCTTCTTCTCCTTCCGGGAGGCCTTGCGCCTTGGCGCGCTCCCTGCGCATGTCCAGCACCGCGTCGAGCAGGATCAGGCCGACGCCCACGGTGATGCCCACGTCCGCGACGTTGAAGATCGGGAACGTGTAGCTGCCGAAGTTGAACTGCAGAAAATCGATCACATGGCCGTACAGCACCCGGTCGATGAAGTTTCCGAGCGCGCCGCCCAGGACCAGCGCGAAGGCCGTCAGCAGCAGCGGCCTGCCGGTCCGTCTGTTCCGCTCGATATACCAGACGATGCCGATGACGACGAAGATCGTGATCACGATGAACAGCGTCTGGGCGCCGGGCAGCATGCTGAAGGCCGCCCCGTCGTTCAGCACGTGCGTGATGAGGAAGAATTGCCCGATGACGCTGAGCTGTTCCTTGAAGGGCACATACGCGTCAATGATTTGCTTCGTCAGCTGATCCAGCAGAAAAACAAGCGCCGCCACGGCATAATAACGCAAATGCTTCAATCTCGCGTCCCCCCGCCCATGATCGCGTGTCCCAATCATTGTATCACAATTGCGCCGGCACGCTCCACTTCCGGAGAAGGAAGAAACATACTGGAATGTTGCGGGTTTCCGCCTCGCAATGTAAGTAAAACAGCCCCGCCGCGCGCAACCTACTGACCGACTGCAAGCGTGAAGGGAGCTGACCGCATGATGGCGTTCGACGGCAATTTTGTGGCGAAGCTGAGGGAAAGGCTTGAAGCGGAGGCGCGGGAGCTGGAGGCGCGGCTTGCGGCCGTCGACGGCCGCGGATTGGGAGACGCCGCGCGCGACGCCGTCGGCGAACTGTCCATGTACGACAATCATCCGGCCGACATCGCCTCCGAGACGTTCGAGCGGGGCAAGGACGCCGCGCTGCTCGAGAACGACGAGCTCCGGCTGGAGCGGATCCGCGCGGCGCTGCGGGCGATGAACGAGGGCGTCTGGGGCGTCTGCCGGACATGCGGCGAGCCGATTCCGCGGGAGCGCCTCGAAGCCGTGCCCGAGACGCTGTATTGCGTCCGCCATTCGCCGCAGCGGATCGAATCGGAGCGCCGTCCGGTCGAGGAGGAGGCGCTCGCGCCGCCGTTCGGGCGGACCAGCCTGGACGAAGAATCGTGGACCGGCTTCGACGGCGAGGACGCCTGGCAGATCGTCGAGTCGTACGGCACGTCGGATTCGCCGGCGCTGGCCGAGGATCCGGAGGCGGATTACGAGAAGCTGACGATCGAAGCGGAGGAGCGGGAAGGCTTCGTCGAGCCGATCGAAAACTTCCTCGCCACCGACATCACGGGGCGGCGCAGAACGGTCGTCCGCGGCCGGGCTTATGAGGAATATCTGGAGAGCGGAGAAGGCGTGCCGCTGCTGGAGCCCGATCCGGTGGTCGATATCCGGCCGGACGAATAGCGTGTGTCAGTGTGTCGTCCCGTTGGAGCTGTCAACGGCCGACATCGGACGGCTCCCCGCCGGGCGGCGGAACGGACCGTCCGCTCCCGCCGCCCGCATGCGACCGCGTCCGCCTCGCCATGACCGCCGCAAGCGCGATCGCGATCAGCGCGAACAGCCCGTTGCCGAACCAGGCGACACGGTCTTCGGGCCGGAGCAGCCAGGTCACGACGAACCCGAGCCAGGCGCAGGTCAGGAGCGCGCCGGTCACGAGCGCCATCCGGTGCCGGACGCTCCACCACGGGCTGCGCGACCAGCGCCGCACGATGATCCAGGACGCCGAGAGCAAGACGCAACCGATGATCAACCCGGACCAGCCATGCTCGGGACGGGCGGCAAAGACGCCCGAGACCGCAAAGGCGCCGACGCCGACCAGCCACGGCCGCACGCCGACGCCGGCAACGGGAGTCCGGCCGCCCGAGCCGACCGCGAACGCCGCGACCGCAAGCAGGATCGCGGCCGCGAAGGCGCCGGCAAGCTGAACGGGCGAGGCCAGGAACCTGTATTCCGCATAGATGAACGAAAACACGGTGGCGCATCCGACCGCATACAGGATGGCGGCCGCGGCCAGTCCTTTTCGCCCGAGCCACGGCGCGGCGCTCCTGTCCGCCGCCATCAGTTCCACCATCGCGATCGGAATCGCGATGCTCCAGACCGCGTGCCCGGCCACATACCCCAGCGCCTGGTTGGCCAGGGTCGCGAAACCGGCGTCGCTTCCCTCATTCCGAAAAGCGGGATTGAACATGGACTGGTCCAACAGCCCCGCCTCGATGACCCCGTACGCCGCGCCCAGCAGCACGATGGCCGGATAGCCGCGCCCGAATCGCCGCGCGATCTCCCGGATGAGCAGCGCGCCGCCGCCATAAAGCGGAACAAGCAGCACGAGCGCCGCGGGCAAATGCTGAATCGGGCTGCTCCCCAGCAGAAACTCTCCCACCCACGGAGACAGGAAAATCAGTCCGATCGCCGGCGCCGCCCGACGCAAACGGCCGCCTCCCGCCATGCTTTCCACCGCTTTCGATCAACAGGATTTGCCCACCATCGTAGATGGATTTCCATCGATTGTCAATACGTCCGCCCCTCCAGCTGCCGCTGCACGATGCGCACGATATCCGCGATGTAGTCCCCGATGATCGGCAGGTTGAGCTTGCCGAGCAGCTGCAGCACATACAGGATCGTCGCGGCGAAGAACGTGAAGCCGATCGCGATGCCGATGCCCCGGGCCATGCCGCCGACGAAATTGCGCCAGACGAGCGACAGCGGCCGGTTGAGCAGGTCGACGTATTCCGCGATCTTCGCCCGTTCGAGTCTGTTCGAGAGCCGGTCCAGCTCCCGCGCGAGCAGATCCATCCGCAGCTCCCGCTCGCCGGTCGGCGCGCGCCCGTGTCCGTCGGTCCGTCCGATCCGATGTTCCGGCTGCGCCAAATTTCTTTCCTCCGGCCTGCTCCGATCCGCCCGTTCGGCCCCTCCGTCCGCTTCGGTCCGCCCGTCCGGCCGCCCCGACTTTTCCGCGGCCCTTTCGGCCCGTCCATCCGATCGCCCGAACCGATCCGCCGCCCGCTCCAGCAACGCTCCCGCGTGCCTGAACCGTTCCGCCGCCCGTTCGAACCGTTCCTCCGCCTGATCGGCCCGCCCTTCCGTCCGCTCGTCCACGCGTCCGCCCCCTTTCCGGCGCCGCCGCCCGGATTTGCGTGAAACGAAAAACGAGCCCCGGCCCGTCCCGCCGGGGACGAAGCCGCGATGGCCCGTTTTCCTCGCTTGTCTCCAGTTCCAGTATGTCCTCAGACGTCGATCCGGATTCCGATCGCAAAATCGCCCGCCTGAACCGTCTCCGCGCCTTCCGCGGGGCCGAACGCGATCTCCCGCACCAGCACGTTCGCGCGGAACAGTTCGTCGAACTCCCCGAGCGCCGCCTGGAGTTCGGCCGGCGCGTCAAGCTGCAGCCGGACCCGCACCTCGATCGGCAGATCGAGCTTCTTGCGCGTATCCTGCACGGCGCGGATCACTTCCCGCACCCAGCCTTCCCGCTCCAGCTCGGGCGTGATGTCCGTGTTGAGCGCGACCGTGATGCCGTCCCCGGACGCCGATTGGAAGCCCGTCTTCGCCCGCTTCTCCACGAGCAGCTCGTCGAGGGCGATCCGCATCGTCTCGCCTTCCGGGTTCGTCCAGTCGAGCCCGCCGTCCTCCAGCACCGCGCGCCGCGCGTCCTCCGCGGGCAGCGACTTGAGGAACGCCTGAATCGGCGCGACGTGGCGGCCGTACTTCTTGCCCGCGAGCTTCAGGTTCAGCTTCAGCTCGAACTCGACGAACCCGCTGTCGCTCTCCTCCACGACGATCCGCTTCACGTTGACCTCGTCACGGATGATCGCTTCGTATTCGTCCAGCGGGAACGGCCGGCTGAGCGACACGATCAGCTCGGAGAGCGGCTGCCGCGTCTTGATGCCCGACTCGTTGCGCACGCTGCGCGCCAGCTCGACGATCCGGCGTGTCGTCTCCATATCCCGCTCGAGCGCCTCGTCGATCAGCGACTCGTCGGCTTGCGGATAGTCCGCCAGATGGACGCTCTCCCCGCCGCCCAGGTTGACGTAGACGTCCTCCGCGACGAACGGCGTGAACGGCGCGATCAGCCGCGCCAGATCGATCAGCACCCTGTGCAGCGTCTGGTACGCCTCGATCTTGTCGTCGGTCAGCCCGCTGCCCCAGAACCGGTCGCGCGAACGGCGGATGTACCAGTTGCTCATCTCGTCGACGAACGCCTCGATCTTCTTCGCCGGGTTCAGGAAATCGTACGCCTCGAGCCCCTTGTTCACATCCCGGATCAGGCTGTTCAGCCGCGAGATGATCCAGCGGTCGAGCTTGCCGGCCGGCTTCCGGTACGGATGGTCCTCCGGCCGGAAGCCGTCGATCGACGCGTACAGCGCGTAGAAGGCGTGCGCGTTGACGATCGTGTCGATCACCTTCGATTTCGCCTCGGCGACGATGCCGCGCGAGAACCGCTTGCTGTTCCACGGCGCGCTGTCCGCGAGCAGCGCCCAGCGGGTCGCGTCCGCGCCGTACGCCTCGATGAGCTCCCACGGGTCGATGACGTTGCCCTTCGACTTCGACATCTTCTGGCCGTCCTCGTCGAGCACGTGGCCCGTCGAGATGACCCGCTTGTACGGCGACTTGCCGTTGTAAAGCGTCGAGACGGCCAGCAGGCTGAAGAACCAGCCGCGCGTCTGGTCGATCCCCTCGACGATCATGTCCGCCGGATATTGATCCTCGAACTTCGCGCGGTCGCCGAACGGATAATGGTATTGGGCGAACGGCATCGAGCCGCTGTCGAACCAGACGTCGATCACCTCGGGCGTGCGCGTCATGACGCCGCCTTCGCAATGCGGGCAGCGCAGCTTCACTTCATCGACGTAAGGCTTGTGAAGCTCCAGATCTTCCGGCACGGAATGGGCCGCCTTCGCCCTCAGGTCCGCGATGCTGCCCGGCGCGTACTCGCCCCGGCAGCTTTCGCACACCCAGACGTTGAGCGGCGTGCCCCAATAGCGGTTCCGGCTGATGTTCCAGTCGACGAGGTCTTCGAGGAAGTTCCCGAACCGGCCGTCGCGCAGATGGGACGGATACCATTCGATTTCGCGGTTGTTCGCGATCATTTGGTCCTTCACGGCCGTCGTCCGGATGAACCAGCTCTCCGTCGCGTAATAGAGCAGCGGCGTCTTGCAGCGCCAGCAGAACGGATAGCTGTGCTCGTAGCGCTCCTTCGCGTACAGCAGGCCGCGCTCGCTGAGCAGCCGCACGATGTCGACGTCGCAATCCTTCACGAACCGGCCGGCGAAGTCGGTCACCGCGTCAACATACCGGCCGGCGGTATCGACGACGCTGAGCATGTCGATGTTGTTCGCCTGGGCCGCCTTGTAGTCATCCTCGCCGTGGGCCGGCGCGATGTGCACGATGCCCGTGCCGCTCGTGTCGCTGACGAATTCGGCCGCGATCACGACATGCCCGTTCTTGACCGGCACATAGCGGAACGGCGGCTCGTATTCGAGGCCGGCCAGCTCCGAGCCCTTCACCTTCGAGACGATCTCGTAGTCTTCCTTCAGGACCGACTCGGCGAGCGCTTCGGCGACGATGTACGTCTCCCCGTCCTTGCGGGCGCGGACGTAGGTCAGATCCGGATGGACCGCCAGCGCCGTGTTGGCCGGCAGCGTCCACGGCGTCGTCGTCCAGGCGAGAATCGACGCGTCTTCCGATTTCAGCCGGAACTTGACCGTGGCGGACAGATCCTTCACGTCTTCGTACCCTTGCGCCACCTCGTGCGAACTGAGCGTCGTCTGGCAGCTCGGACAATAGGGGCTCACGCGGTGGCCGCGGTAGAGCAGCCCCTTCCCGTGGATCGTCGACAGGATGTGCCAGATGCTCTCGATGTACGCATTGTCGAGCGTGATATACGGATCGTCCAGATCGATCCAGTAGGCGATCGCTTCGGTCATCTCGCGCCATTGCTGCTCGTATATGAAGACGCTGTCCTTGCACTTCTTCACGAACGCCTCCACGCCGTATTTCTCGATCTCCTGCTTGCCGGAGATGCCGAGCTGCTTCTCGACGCCAAGCTCGACCGGCAGGCCGTGGGTATCCCAGCCCGCCTTGCGCACGACGCGGTAGCCCGACATCGTCTTGTGGCGGCCGATGAAGTCCTTGATCACCCGGCCGAGCACGTGGCCGATATGCGGCATCCCGTTCGCCGTCGGCGGCCCTTCGTAGAACACGTAGTTGGGACGTCCCTCGCGGCGGTCGATCGACCGTTTGAACGTATTCTCCCTTTTCCACTTGTCGAGGATGCGCTGTTCGCGGGCCCTCGCCCGCTCCTTGACGTCTACGCGTTGCATGTCACTCACTCCCGTCTCGCTGGTCAAAATAAAAAGCCCGCCCCTCAAGGGACGAGCTACGGCTCGCGTTACCACCCTCATTCCGCCCGCGCCATGCGCAACATCATGTACGACATGCAGCGCACGCGCGAAACGGCACCTCGCCGCAGACCGCGGTCTGCGCATCCGGATAACGGCGGATTTCCGTCGCGGCTTACTGCCCGGATACCCGGGGTTCGGCCGCGCTTCTCGGAGATGATTTTCGGCTGCGGATCGAACGCCGGCTTTCAGCGCATCACCGGCTCTCTGGGGAACGACCGCTGCAGCTTACTCGTTCTCGTCAACGAATTTCGGGTCGGCTTGCGGTTGTACTTGTCGTTATATGTTATACGCATTCAAACGGTGATTGTCAACCGTGGGCAGGCGCCTCATTCGCGCCCGGTGAGCTCGCGCGTCTCGCGGGCGGCCGCGACGCTCTCGAGCGAATCCCAGCTTTCCTGGCTGAGCAGCTCGAGCTGCGCTTCGACGAGCGTCCGGAACCGCGTCCGGTAGATCGCCGCCTGCTTCTTCATCTCCTCGATCTCGAGCGCGATCTTGCGCGACTTCGCGAGCGCCTCGTTGATGATCCGGTCGGCGTTCTTCTCGGCTTCCTTGATGACGAGCTGCGCTTCCTTCTTCGCGTTGTTCTTGACTTCGTCCGCGGCTTCCTGGGCGATGATGATCGTCTTGCTGAGCGTCTCCTCGAGGTTGGCGAAGTGGTTCAGCTTCTCCTGCAGTGCGAGCACCTGGTTCTGCAGTTCCTTGTTCTCCCGGATGAGCGCCTCGTAATCCTTGATCACCTGGTCAAGGAACTCGTTGACCTCATCCTCGTCATAGCCCCGCAATCGGCGGCCGAATTCTTTGTTATGGATATCCAGCGGCGTCAACGGCATGGTGACGCACCTCCTCCTTACATTGCCCGAACGATACCGTACCCTTTCGACAGCTTCCGATCGAATTCCTGCATGCGCTCAAATAAATTTGCCGATATGAACGCGCAGCCGGCCGCTCCTCGTCGGCCCCTCGACCTTGAGGAGCTTGAACCGTCCGAACCCTTTGAGCGAGACGACGTCGCCTTCCCCGAGCCGGGCGGAGGGATCTTCCTCCGTCTTCCAGTTTACCCGGCAGCGGCCCGCGCGGATCGGTTCCGAGATCTTCGCGCGGCTGATCCGGAACGCGTCGCTCGCCACGCCGTCCAGACGCAACGAAGCCACCGTGATGACCGATACTTCCATCTCGGGACTCACAACCCGGAGCCGCTCCGGCGGAAGGATGTCAGTGCGGACGGAGACGCGATGAACCTGCGTCAGATGCGATTGGAGAAACCCGGCCATCTCCTCCGTCACGAGACAATGGCAGCCGTCTTCGCGCACATGGAGATCGCCGATCACATCCCGCTTGATGCCGAGCCCGAGCAGGGCGCCGAGATAGTCGCCGTGGTCGAGTCCGACGAACTTGCCGCCCGAAGCTTCGATCGCCAGCACGACGATGCCCGCGCTTTCGTCTTCCGGATCCCGGTACGCCGGCACGATCACCGCGCGCTTCCGCTCGGCCTCGGGATAACCGCCGTCCAGCCGCAGCGCGGCGTCCGGCTCGCGGCCCGCGATCGACCGCAGGATGAACTGCTGGCGCGGGTCCAGGAAGTCGGTCACGATTGTCGCGTGGCGTTCGGCCGCCCGCTCCACCCACTCCAGCGCCCGGTCGACGAACGGCCGCTCATCCGGATGGAAGTGCGCGTAAAGATCCTGTTTCATCTACACGAAAAAGTCGATCACCGCGATGAGGCCCATCGCGATGAACTGCAGCGCGAAAATGGCGATGATCGGCGAGATGTCCAGCATGCCGCCGATCGGCGGAATGATGCGCCGGAACGGCGCAAGGTACGGCTCGACCAGCTTGCCCAGAATTTCGCCGATGAAGCTGTCGCGGGCGTTCGGCACCCAGGACAGCAGCACATAGGCGATAATGACGAAGGTGTATATCCGTTGAACAACCCAGATCAATGATTCAATCTCAGACACGAGGTCACCCCATTGTCGCGTAATCAGTTGTCGTCCGTCAGCATGTCCGTGATCGTGCCCTGCACTTCGACCGTATCCGGAGCGCACAGGAAGATGTTCGGTCCGATTTTGTTGATCGACCCGTTCAGCGCGTACACCGTGCCGCTCAGGAAATCGACGATGCGAATCGCGTGGTCGGACCGGATCCGCTGCAGGTTGACGACGACGGACCTGCGGGAGCGCAGATGGTCCGCGATCTCCTGCGCCTCGTCGTACGAACGGGGTTCGCTCAGCACGACACGGACGTTCTTCTGCGCGTGGATGCTGACCACATTGCCGCCCTTGACGGTTCGGCGCGACTCGAACACCGGCGTTTCGATCTCCTGCTCCGTGTCTGCGGACGATCGGCCGCGTTCCACGATCTCCTCTTCTTCCTGAAGCCCGAGAAAACTCATGAAACGGTTCATGACGCTCATGATACAGCCTCCTCTTTCCCAACCAGAATCGTCCCCAGCCGGAGCCAGGTCGCGCCTTCCTCGACCGCCACCTCGAAATCGTTCGACATGCCCATGGACAGCCCGGGCGCTTCCTCCGGCAGGACGGCGGCCCGGTTCAGCTCGTCCCTCAGTTCCCGCAATGACCGGAACACCGGACGCGCATCTTCCGGATCGTCGACGAAGGGCGCCATCGTCATCAGGCCGGCCACCGCGATGCCGCGCAGATTCGCGACCGTCCGCGCGAATCCGATCAGCTCTTCCGGCTGAAGGCCGTGCTTCGACGCCTCGCCGGAGACGTTCACCTGAATGAAGCAGGGGACGCGGATGCCGAGCTGCTCGGCGCGCCGGTTGATCGCCTCGGCCAGCGACGGCCTGTCCAGCGAATGGATGTAAGCGAATTTGCCCACGACGTCCTTGACCTTGTTCGTCTGCAGCGAACCGATGAAATGCCACACAGGGCCCGGCTCTTCATCCTGCAGGGCGCGCCACTTCGGCGCGGCGTCCTGCCACCGGTTCTCGCCGAGGTGGACGAGCCCGGCGCGAAGCGCTTCCCTCGCGGTCCGCTCGCCGACGTACTTCGTCACGGCGACGATTCCGACATCTTCCCGCCTGCGGCCGCTGCGGGCGCAGGCCTCGCGGATGCGGCGATCGACATCGTCCAGTCTCGCCCGGATCGACACGGCGGTTCACCTCTCGCGCATGCCGATGAAGCTCGCCATCCTTCCCGTCCTTCCGCCTTCGCGCCGGTGGGAATAGAACAGATCCGTCCGGCAGCCGGTGCAGAAGGATGAAAAAACGATGCGACCCGGCATGATTCCTGATCTTATCATAATCTGTCGGTTCATTTCTTTCAAGTTAAGCCGCGCTTTGCCATCTTCCGTCACGTGGATCATGGACTCGACCGGCGCCCCGTTCTCCGCCGCGAGTCGCTCCGCCAGCGGAAGCGCGCGTTCGATCACCGGCCCGTCCACCTCGTAGCAGCACGGACCGATCGACGGACCGACGGCGGCGCGGATGTCCGCCGGGCGGCTGCCGAATTCCCGCTCCATCGCCTCGACCGTGCGCGCGGCGATCTCCAGCACCGTGCCGCGCCAGCCGGCGTGGGCGAGCGCCACGGCGCCCCGCGCCGGGTCGTGGAACAGGAGCGGCGCGCAGTCCGCGTAGTACGACGCGAGCAGGATGCCCGGCTCGTCCGTCATGATCGCGTCCGTACCGGGAATCGCCGATTCCGCGTCCCGGGCTCCCCGGCCGCGGTCCGCGCGGACGACGCGGTGGACGCGGCAGCCGTGCACCTGCTCCGCGCACGTCCAGGCGGCCGGGTCCCAGCCGGCCGCCTCCGCCGCGAGGGCGCGGTTGCGAAGCACGGCCCCGGGATTGTCGCCGACGTGCAGACCGCAGTTCAGCGACGTCCATGGCGGGCCGCTCGCGCCGCCTTCCCGGCCGGTGATGCCGGCCGTGAGGCCGGGCGTGTCCTCCATCCAATCGCGCAGCAGGTACAGCGACGGACCTGTGCCTTCCTTCCGAACGAACGGTTCCATCGGGTTCACCTCGTGAACCAAGTGTACCACAGCCGGGCGGCGCGACGAAACGCGCGGCTGTCAACGCACATCCGGGTCCGCCTCCGGCCCGCGCCCGAGCCTGGCGTCGTCCAGCCGGACGAGCACGACGTCCTCGCCCACCTTGACGATGCTGCGCCAGGGGATGACGACATCGGCGCCGCCGCCGCCGAACAGCCCGAAGAACCGCCCGCCCTCCGGCACGATGATCGAATCGATCCGGCCCTGCCGGAGGTCCAGCTCCAGATCGCCGACATGGCCGAGCTTCCGGCCGTCCACAATGTTGATGACGTCCTTCTCCTGCAATTCGGAAATCCGCAATCCGCGCCACCACGCTCTCATGGAATGATTTCTCCTTCTACCATGATATCGCGGCGCGCGGCGCGAAATGTCCGGTACGGGCAAAAATGATCCCCCGCCCCGAAAACGAAAAAAACTTCCGCAGCGCTCGAACGCTGCGGAAGTTTGTCATCCGAACCGACGTGAACCGTCAGGCTTTGACATGCTTCTGCATTTGCTGGATGGCCGACTTCTCGAGTCGCGACACCTGCGCCTGCGAGATGCCGATCTCGTCGGCCACCTCCATCTGGGTCTTCCCTTCGAAAAAACGCATGGATAAAATCATTTTCTCCCGTTCGCCTAGCTTGGTCATCGCCTCCCTGAGCGCGATCTCCTCGATCCAGGACGCGTCCTTGTTCCGGTCGTCGCTGATCTGGTCCATCACATAGATCGGATCGCCGCCATCGTGGAAAATCGGCTCGAACAGCGAGACCGGATCCTGGATGGCGTCCAGGGCGAACACGACGTCTTCCTTGGGCACGCCGAGCGCTTCCGAAATCTCGTAGATGGTCGGTTCCCGCGAGTGCTGGTTCGTGAGCGTGTCGCGAACCTGAAGCGCCTTGTAGGCGATGTCGCGCAGACTTCGCGAGACGCGGATCGGGTTGTTGTCCCGGAGGTACCGCCGGATCTCGCCGATGATCATCGGCACGGCGTAGGTGGAGAACTTCACGTTCTGGCTGAGGTCGAAGTTGTCGATCGCCTTCATCAGCCCGATGCAACCGACCTGGAACAGGTCGTCGACATATTCTCCCCGGTTGTTGAACCGCTGGATGACGCTGAGCACGAGCCGCAGGTTGCCGTTCACCAGCTTCTCCCGGGCGGACATTTCTCCCCGGGTCTGCAGCGCCGTGAACAACTCGCGCATCTCGGCATTCGTCAGCACCGGCAGTTTCGAGGTATCCACACCGCAGATCTCAACTTTGTTTCGGGTCAACGCGATAACCTCCCAAGGAGAAACATTACTGTTCATTATCTCCTTGGGCCTTGTTTTTATTCGGGACCCGAAAGGCCCCGAACGCTGTCGGAAAAATGCGCGTCCGGGGCCCCGCCGTTCACACCATCTTGTTGAATTCCTTGCGCAGCCGCTTGATGATCCGCTTCTCCAGACGGGAAATGTACGACTGCGAGATGCCGAGCATATCGGCGACATCCTTCTGCGTCTTCTCCTCGCCGTCCGCAAGGCCGAACCGGAGCTCCATGATCGTCCGCTCCCGCTCCGTCAACTTGTCCAGCGCTTTCTGCAGCAACTTCCGGTCGACCTGCTCCTCGATGTTCCGGTAGATGGTGTCGCCCTCCGTGCCGAGCACGTCGGAGAGCAGCAGCTCGTTGCCGTCCCAGTCGATGTTGAGCGGTTCGTCGAACGACACCTCGGTGCGGGTTTTGCTGTTGCGGCGCAGGTACATCAGGATTTCGTTCTCGATGCAGCGGGAAGCGTAGGTGGCCAGCTTGATTTTTTTCTCGGGATCGAACGTGTTGACGGCCTTGATGAGCCCGATCGCGCCGATGGACACGAGGTCCTCGATGTGGACGCCGGTGTTCTCGAACTTGCGGGCAATGTAGACGACAAGCCGGAGATTGCGTTCGATCAGCATCGCGCGGATCGCCGCGTCTCCGGACGGCAGGCGCTTCAGCAGATATTCCTCTTCCTCGCGGGTCAGCGGCGGAGGCAGCGCTTCGCTCCCGCCGATGTAGTACACTTCCTCGCGCTTGAGGCCGAATAAAAACAGAACCCGATAATAGAATAACTGCAGCATTAATTTCCACTTCACGGGCATGATCCGAAAGTCCTCCCCCGTACGCGTTGTTGATGGATTCATCCGCTGCCGCCTTCCCCGAGCAGGGACGGATGGATGATCGCCCGGTAGGAGCCGTCGTGCGCGAGCTCGCCGCCTTCCAGTCCGATCAGCACGCGGCCGGTCTCGACGCTCCTACCGTCCCGCTCGATGCATACTCTGTCGGGCTTGACGGCCAACATGAGCTGTGTTCGGCCTCCGATGCCCCTGAACGGCACGAACCGGAGCCGGTCGCGCCAGTCATGGCCGTCCAGGTCCGTCCGGGCCAGCAAGCGCTCGACCTCGCCGCCGCGCAGCGCGTCGATCCAGTCCGCGGGCAGCTCGCCCTTCCAGAGCGCCGCCTCCGCCACCATGACCGGCGTCCGGGTAAGCGGGTCGTACAGCCGGTTGCCCGTGTCGATCAACCCGGTGCAACGCACGGTCCGGCCGCCGATCTCGACGGTCACCTCCGCCATGCTGTCCAGCGTCCGCTCCGTGCGGCGGCGGCCGATCCAGACGGCGCGCCACACGAGCAGCGCCGCGCCCGCGGCGGCCAGCAGCGACGCCATGCCGTATTGCAATTCGACGCCGACGCCGCCGCTTTCGGTCAACCACAACCTGTCCCACACGCCGCCGCGGCTTTGCAGCAGATAGTGCAGCCCGACGGCGCCTCCCGCCGCGGCGAAATTAATCCCGTAGAACGCAATCGCGTTGCGCAGGAACCGCTGCAGTCCGCCGAATCCGAACGCGATCAGCAGCATCGCGAGCGACAGCGCGATTTTCACGGTCGCGTGAAACAGCATGGCGGTGCCGGGAAACGGCAGCAACGCCGCGTATGCCGCGCCGACCGCGGCGGCCGCCGCCAGCCGCCGCCATTTCGGCCTGAGGCCGCGCACCCAGGCCGTCATCAGCAGCACCGCGCCGTCGATAACCAGATTCGAGAGAAACACGAGATCCGCGTATACGACCAGCCTGCTTCACCCTCCGGTGTTTCCCGTGTCCCTAACGCCGGGTCCGGGAACGCCTAGCGATCGCGCGGCTGCTTTACGTTCAAGTATAGCGGGGGCCGGTTCGGAAGTCTGTCTAAAGGCGCCGTCAGGGAGAATCTATTTTTGTCGACGGCGGTGTCCGACGGTTTTCCGGACCGTTGGAGCCCCGCCCGCGCCCCGCCGCACTGCGTGCGCGGCGCTCTAACGGTCCACGGAACCGTTAGCGGACGCTCCACGTCACTCTTCCCCGCGCTAACGGTCTTCAGGACCGTTGGAGCCCTGCCCGCGACCCGCCGCACTGCGTGCGCGGCGCTTAAACGGTCCACGGAACCGTTAGCGGACGCTCCACGTCGCACCTCGGAGTTCTAACGGTCTGCCGGACCGTTGGAGCCCCGCCCGCGACCCGCCGCACTTCGTACGTGTTGCTCTAACGGTCCACGGAACCGTTAGCCCGACGCTCCACGTCACTCTTCCCCGCGCTAACGGTCTTCAGGACCGTTGGAGCCCCGCCCGCAACAGCCGTACTACGTGCGCGGCGCTCTAACGGTCCACGGAACCGTTAGCCCGACGCTCCACGTCACTCTTCCCCGCGCTAACGGTCTTCCGGACCGTTGGAGCCCCGCCCGCGCCCCGCCGCACTGCGTGCGCGGCGCTCTAACGGTCCACGGAACCGTTAGCGGGCGCTCCACATCGCACCTCGGCGCTCTATCGGTCTATCGGACCGTTGGCGAAGGAGTAGTGGGGAAACGGCGGCCAGATGCGGGCTGCAACGGAATGTGGTTCCGTTACAGGCGAACGTTCCGCCAAAGGATGCCCTCTAACGGAACGTCGTTCCGTTAGAACCTGAATCCTTGAAGTGACAGCGGCCAGATGCGGGCTGCAACGGAATGTGGTTCCGTTACAGGCGAACGTTCCGCCAAAGGATGCCCTCTAACGGAACGTCATTCCGTTGGAACCGGAACACTTGGGGTAACGGCGGGCGGATACGATCTGCAACGGAACATGGTTCCGTTACAGGCGAACGTTCCGCCAGAGGATGCCCTCTAACGGAACGTCGTTCCGTTAGAACCTGAATCCTTGAAGTGACAGCGGCCGGATGCGGGCTGTAACGGAATGTGGTTCCGTTACAGGCGAACGTTCCGCCAGAAGATGCCCTCCAACGGAACGTCGTTCCGTTAACTCCGGAAAGCTTGGGGGACAAGCCGGATGGACGTACGAAATATCCGAAAGAATAAGGTCAAAAATATCCGCGTATATAGAAAAAAATCCCCGCATAAAGACAAAAAGCCGCCCCGCACCAACGGCCTTCAGCCGCTGCGGAACAGCTTGATGGTTGTTTGATCGGATGGGTATCCGTCCAAAGCCCGATTGCCAGCAGGCCCTCACTCGCCGCGCTCGCTGCGCGGACGGTTGCGCAGGAACGCCGGAATGTCCAGTTGGTCGCTGGACGGAAGCTGGCCGAACGGGCGCAGGTTCGCGCCGGAGGAGCGGCCTTCTTCCTCCGTGCCGCCGGGACGAGCCGATGGACGACGGCCCGATCCGCCCTTCATCTCGAATCCGGTCGCGATGACCGTAACCTTGATGTCGTCCTTCATGTCCTCGTCGATGCTGGCGCCGAAGATCATGTTCACTTCCGGATCGGAGGCCGCGATGACGATCTCGGCCGCCTCGTTCACTTCATACAGCGACAAATTGGGACCGCCGGTGATGTTCATGATGATGCCGCGCGCGCCGTCGATGCTCGTCTCGAGCAGCGGGCTCATGATCGCCTTGCGCGCCGCCTCGGCCGCGCGATTCTCGCCGCTCGCCACGCCGATCCCCATCAGCGCGGAGCCGCGCTCGGTCATGATCGTCTTCACGTCGGCGAAATCGAGGTTGATGAGCCCCGGCACCGCGATCAGGTCCGAAATGCCCTGCACCGCCTGCCGCAGCACGTTGTCGGCTTCGCGGAACGCCTCGAGCATCGGCGTCTTCTTGTCGACGATCTCGAGCAGCCGGTCGTTCGGGATGACGATCAGCGTGTCGACCTTCTGCTTCAGCTCTTCGATGCCCATTTCGGCCTGCATCGAGCGTTTGCGTCCTTCGAACGTGAACGGGCGGGTGACGACGCCGACCGTCAGCGCGCCGCACTCCTTCGCGATCTCGGCGATGACGGGCGCCGCGCCGGTTCCGGTGCCGCCGCCCATGCCGGCCGTCACGAACACCATGTCCGCGCCTTTGAGTCGTTCGGCGACGAGCTCGCGCGATTCTTCCGCCGCCTTCTTGCCAACCTCCGGATTGGCCCCCGCGCCGAGGCCGCGGGTCAGCTTCTCGCCGATCTGGAGCTTCTGCTCGGACTTTGCCTGCTGAAGCGCCTGCGCATCCGTATTGACCGTGATGAACTCGACGCCGCGAACGCCGGTCTCAATCATCCGGTTGACCGCGTTGCTGCCGCCGCCGCCCACGCCGATAACCTTTATCGACGCCAGCGGTTCCATTTCCATATCGAATTCCAACATAGGTGAAGTTCCCCCGATCAAATGAATTCGCTGAACATCCGCTTCAGCCGCTCGAAGATTCCCGGCTTGGACGAAGAGGCTGCGGCCGCGTTCGGCTTGCGGACCGCCGCCCGTCGCGCGGAACCCGCGGCACGGGGCCGCATGTAGCGGGACACGTACTGGATCATGCCGACGCCGCTCGTGAACGCCGGATCCCGGACGCCGATGTAGTCCGGCACGGCGATCCGCACGCTCGTCTCAAGCTCCCGCTGCGCGAGCGCGATCACGCCCGGCATCGACGCGGTGCCGCCCGTGAGCACGCAGCCGTTGATCTTGCCGTCGTATCCAAGCCGGATGATCTCCTGGCGGACGAGCTGGAAGATTTCCTGCATGCGCGGCTCGATGATGTTGGCCAGATCGACCTGGGAGAATTCCTTCTCGACGTTGCTCCCCATGCGCACGACCTTGAATTTCTGGTCTTCCGCCGCGTCGCTGACCAGCGCGCAACCGAATTTCAGCTTGATCTTCTCCGCCTGGTCGGTCTGACACCGGAGGCCGTAGGAGATATCGTTCGTCACGTATTCGCCGCCGACCGGCAGCGTCGAAGTCGCCACGAGATTGCCCTGCTCGAAAATGGCGATCGTCGTCGATCCGGCGCCGAGGTCGATGAGCGCGGTGCCCATGTTCTTCTCGTCCTTGGTGAGCGCCATCTGCCCGGACGCAAGCGACATCAGGATGACGCCGGCGATTTGCAGATCCGCCTTCTCGACGCAGCGCATCAGGTTATGTATCGCCGTCTTCGCTCCGGTGATGACCGTCGCTTCCACTTCAAGCCGGACGCCGATCATGCCGCGCGGGTCGGAGATGCCGTCCAGCCCGTCTACAAGAAACTGCCTCGGCACCAGGCCGATGATCTCGCGCTCGGGCGGCAACGCCACGACCCTCGCCGCCTGAAGCACCCTCTCGATATCTTCTTCGCCGATCTCGCGATCCTCGTTCGAGACCGCGACGACGCCATGATTTGTCTGCAAGGCGATATGGTTGCCCTGAATGCCCACGTACACTTCGGATATTTCAATCCCGACCATGCGTTCCGCGTGATCCACCGCGTTGCGAATCGACTGCACGGTCTGGTCGATATCGACGATGGCTCCTTTGCGAATGCCTTCCGAGTCGGCAGACCCGACGCCAATGATATTGATCGCGCCGTTCTGGACTTCGCCGATGATGACACGGACCTTGGATGTACCGATGTCCAGGCTGACGATCAAGTCGCTGCTGCTCAACCCCTGGCACCTCCGTTTCTCCGAAAAAAAATGTAATCTAAAGTGCGTATCTCCAACATATTGATTACCAGCGGGCGATAATCGCGGTCGTCCTGCTGAAATAATTCAACATGCCTTATATTTTCCCTCTTTTTTCTACAAAGTTTTTACGTTGGGAAATGGTGGGCAAAGGCCCTTCCGCGGATGAACTCATAAATGGAATTGTACCATTGTTCACGGACATTGAGTAGTGGCTATTGGTCCTGTTTGCCCGGTGATTCCCCTTCCGGCGCCTCGCCTTCTCCGGCGTCGCCATCTTCCGCGTAGGGCACGTAGCGGTCGGCCAGCAGCAGCGTGATGTTGCCCGGCTCCTGCGTCTCGATGACGGCGCGGATCGTTTCCGCCTTCTCCGCGAGGAGGGAGACGGCGGTGACAATCTCGAACCGGGTGCGCGTGTAGATGCGGATCCGGTCGGGCCAGGCTTCGGACGGATAGGGCATGATCTCCGAGAAATCGGAGAGCAGATCGTCGGGCAGGCGGGACAGGATGTCGACCAGTTTGAGCCTTTCCGCTTCGCGCCCGCTCCAGTCGCGCAGCACCGGCCGGTCCACGACCGAGTCCGCGCCGATCGGCCGCTCCTTGCCGTTCGACAGGATGGCGCGGATCGTGCCGTCCGCAGCCAGCCCGTAGGCGACGGCCGGATATTCCGCCACCTCGATGTGCAGCTTGCCGGGGAATGTCTTGCGGACGACCGCGGATGAAACCGGATCCAGCTTCATCACCCTCGCGGCGATCGCTTCGGAGGTAGGCCAGAAGAACGGGTCTCCAGGTCCTACGCCGGCGGCTTCCAGAATTTCCTCGTCCGTCGCGAAGCGGCCGCCCGATACGGTCACTTCCGATATTTTGCTCAGACTCGAGCGGAAGAACAGAACAACGAGCAGCACGATGAACAGCGCGTAGAGCATGCCGATCAGCCGCCTTGCGCCCTTGCGCTTCGGCTTCGGCGTCGGCTCCTTGAGTACGGGCATGCGTTCCGTCATTTCGTTTTCTCCTGACGAGGGAATCGAAAGCTTGTCCGCCCGCCATCACAATGAAACCCGGCATTCCCAGCGGGAAAGCCGGGCGGCGGTCCTTCAGCCGGGAATCACGCGATTGCTCGGCACGGCGGCATAACGCATGATCCGTGCGCCGAGACTCGCGAACATCGCTTCGATCCGCTCGTAACCTCGATCGATATGATAGACGTGCTCGATGACCGTCTTGCCCTGCGCGGCCAATCCGGCGATGACGAGCGCCGCGCCGGCCCGCAGATCGGTCGCCTCGACCGTCGCGCCGTAGAGCCGCGGCACGCCGCGGACGATCGCCGAGTTCAAGTCGACGCGGATGTCGGCGCCCATGCGCACCAGCTCGTCGACATGCTTGAAACGGCCTTCGAAGATCATCTCCTTCACGACGCTGACGCCGTCGGCCAGCGCAAGCAGCACCATGAGCTGCGCCTGCAGATCGGTCGGAAAGGCCGGATACGGACTTGTCACGATCCGTTCCACCGCCTTCGGGCGGATGACGCCGCCCATCTTGATTATATCACCTTCCGCGGCCACTTGAACACCGGCCCGGCGCAGCACGTGAATGAGCGAAGTCAGGTGGGACGGGTTCGCGCCCGTCAGCGTCACCTGGCCGCGCGTCGCCGCCGCCGCGATCATCAGCGTGCCGGTGACGATCCGGTCCGGAATGATCCGGTAACGGCACGGCACGAGCCTCCGCACCCCCTCGATCCGGATCGTGCCGGTGCCGGCGCCCGAGACGCGCGCCCCCATGCCGTTCAGGAAGTTCTGAAGATCCTCGATTTCCGGCTCGCGCGCCGCGTTCGTGATCGTCGTCACGCCCTCGGCAAGCACGGCCGCCATCATCAGATTCTCGGTCGCGCCCACGCTCGGAAAATCGAGATGAATATCGGCGCCGGTCAGCTTGGGCGCGCGGCAGACGATCCGGTTGCCGTCCTCGCGGATCTCGGCGCCGAGCATCCGGAGGCCGAGAAGATGGAGATCGATCTTCCGCTCGCCGATCGCGCAGCCGCCGGGCTGGTACACTTCGACTTCGCCGAATCTCGCCAGCAGCGGTCCCATCAGAAAGATGGACGAACGCATCTGTCCCATGAGCGATTCCGGAATGTGCGCGGAATTCGCGGAGGTCGTGTCGAGCACGACGGACTGGCCGATCTGCTCCGCGCGGCATCCGAGCGAGCGAAGGATGTCGAGCATCACGTCGATGTCGAGCAGGTTCGGCACCCGATCGACGATGACCGTGCCCTCCACCAGCATGCCCGCCGCCAGAATCGGCAGCGCGGCGTTCTTCGCGCCCTGGATGGCGATCGTGCCGGAGAGCGGCCTGCCGCCTTCAATTACCAGAGTATCCAATGCTGCACCTCCGATTTACCGCTCACCCACCACCAATACCTCGGGGACCAGTTCGACGCCGAATCGCGCCTTGACGGTCCTCTGGATATGCTCCATGAGGGTGAGGACGTCTTCGGCCGTCGCCTGTCCCGTATTCACGATGAAATTGGCGTGCACATCCGACACGGCCGCGCCTCCCGAGCGATACCCCTTGAGACCGGCCGCCTCGATCAGCCGCGCCGCGTAATCTCCCGGAGGATTGCGGAAGACCGATCCCGCGGTAGGCGACTGCAGCGGCTGCGTCCGCTGCCTGCGGTCCTTGTAGGCCGCCATCGCCGCCGCGATTTCCTTCCGGTCGCCGGGCGCAAGCTCGAACGTCGCCTCGACGACGATGCCCGGCATGGTATGGAGGATCGAATGCCGGTAGCCGAATCGCATCGCCTCGCGGTCGAAACGCACAATTTCACCGTTTTCCGTGACAATCTCGGCCGACTTGAAGATGCGTGACACGTCCGATCCGTGGGCTCCGGCGTTCATGTAGACGGCGCCGCCCACCGATCCCGGAATTCCCCCCGCAAATTCCAGGCCGGTCAGTCCGTGCTTGCCGGCGAGCACGGACAGCTTGATGAACGAGAAGGCCGCGCCCGCGGTGACCGTATGCCCGTCGAACCGCGCGTAATCGAGTCCGGGTCCGGGCTTGATGACGACGCCGCGGATGCCTTTGTCCAACACCAGCATGTTGGAACCCCGGCCGAGGTTCGTCCAGGGCACGCCGCGCCTGTGCAGCAGCGCGACGGCGGCCGCAAGCTCCCGCTTGCCCCTTGGTATGATCAGGAGATCGGCGGGGCCGCCGATCTTCCAGGTCGTGTACTTGGCCAGCGGCTCGTTCGGCAGCAGTTCGCCGATGTCGGCGCGCTTCAGTTCCTCGATCAGCTGCTGCATGGACGATCCTCCTTCCGGTCAGCCGGCAATGGACTTCCAGGGCTCCGCGGTCCGTGCGCCGGGGCCGCCGCGGAATCGGCGGTCACGATCATGTGACAGTCTATGCCCGGCGCATGACGGGTGTGACAATCGCCCAGACGCCCCGCCTTCAGCGCCTCGGGCGGGCGGCGAGCGCCCGGAGCTCGGCCGCGATCCGTTCCGCGGAATCCGGCGTCGCGAGGGCTTTCGCGGCCTTCGACATCGCGAGCCGGACGTTCTCGTCCCCCATGACGCGCGCGATCTCCCCGGCCAGCCGATCGCCGCTGAGCTCGCGCTCGACGATCATGACCGCCGCGCCCGCCTCCGCGAGACTCCGCGCGTTCGCCTCCTGGTGGTTGTGCGTCACGTTCGGCGACGGCACCAGGATCGACGGAACGCCGAGCGCGGTGATCTCGGCGAGCATGGAAGCGCCCGAGCGGCTGATGACGAGCGACGACGCCGCGAGCACTTCCGGCATGTTGTCGAGATACGGCACGACGCGGAGCCGGCGGGTCTGATCCGCCGGCAGCCGGTCCAGCCGTTCCTTCGTCTGTTCGTAATGGACTTCGCCGGTGACGGCGACCAGCCAGACGTTATCCAGCCGGCCGACCGCCGCGGCGATATCGGGTATCGTCTCGTTGAGCGCCCGGGCCCCGCGGCTGCCGCCGACGACCAGGACGATGCGGCTCCCCGCCGGGATGCCGAGCGACGCGCGCCCGCGCGCCTTGTCCGCGTGCAGCACGTTCGTCGCGCACGGATTGCCGGTATGGACGACCCGGCGGCCGCGGCGGAACCGGCTCTCCGATTCCGGAAAGCTGACCGCGATCGCGTCCGCGTAGCGGCTCAGGAACAGGTTCGCCATGCCCGGCTCGACGTTCTGCTCGTGGATGAGCGTCGGGATGCCGAGCTTCGCGGCCGCGTACACGACCGGACCGCACACGTAGCCGCCGGTGCCGACGACGACGTCGGGACGGAAGGCCCGAAGCAGCGCCTTCGACCGGCGGACGGCGCGCAGGAAGCGGATGACCGTGCGCACGTTGTCGAGCGACAGCTTCCGCTTGAACCCGCTGATCTCGATCGCCTCGAACGGAATGCCGAGCTTCGGCACAATCCGGCTCTCGAGGCCGGTTGCGGAGCCGATGTACAGAAGCTCCGTGCCGGGATCCTCCCGCTTCAGCTGCCGCCCGATCGCCGCGGCCGGATAGATGTGGCCGCCCGTTCCGCCGCCGGATAGCACCACCCGCATTGCGCGTTCACCTCGAATATCGGGAAATGTTCAACAGGATGCCGAGCGCCGTCAGGAGCAGCGTCAGCGACGACCCGCCGTAGCTGACGAGCGGCAGCGTGATGCCCGTGACCGGCAGCAGGCCGATGACGACGCCGATGTTGATGAACACCTGCACGGCGATGATGCCGGTGATGCCGACGGCGAGCAGGCTGCCGAACGTATCCGGCGCGGTGATCGCGGTGCGCAGGCCGCGCCAGATCAGGACGAGGAACAGGAGAATCAGCGCCGATCCGCCGATGAAGCCCAGTTCCTCCGCCAGGATGGAGAAGATGAAATCCGTCTGCGGCTCGGGCAGATAGCTGTACTTCTGGCGGCTCTCGCCGAGCCCGAGCCCGATCAGGCCGCCGGGGCCGATCGCATAAAGCGACTGGATGATCTGGTAGCCGGAGCCGAGCGGATCCTGCCACGGATCGAGAAAGCCGGTGATCCGCTTGATCCGGTACGGCTCCGCGATGATGAGGCCGACCAGCCCGGCGGCGCCGATGCCGGCCAGCGCGCCGAGATGGAGCATCCGGGCGCCGGCCGCGTAGATGACCAGCATCGTCGCGCCGACCATCACCGCGCCGCTGCCGAGGTCCGGCTGCAGCATGATGAGCCCGAACGCCAGGCCCATGATCGCGAGCGGCGGCAGCAGCCCACGGGCGAAGCCCGAGATCTCCTGTTGCCGGTCCGCGAGATACCGCGCCATGAAGACGACCATGGCCAGCTTCATGAATTCGGAAGGCTGGATGCCGAACGAGCCGATGCCGAGCCAGCTTCGCGCGCCGCCGCGCACGACGCCGACGCCGGGAATGAGCACGATGACGAGCAGCGCGAAACAGACGATGAGCGCCGTCGGCGCGTGCCGCCGCAGGATCCGGTAGTCGGTTCCCGCCATGACGATCATCATGCCGATTCCGAGCGCGGCGAACAGCAGCTGCCGCTTCAGATAGTAGAACGCGTCGCCGTATTCGCGAAGCGCGAGCACGGCGCTGGAACTGTACACCATGACCAGGCCGGCGGCCAGGATGAGCATGACGGCCGTGATCATCCACATGTCGGGAGCGGTGCGGGCTTTCGGCATGCTGCGACACCTCTTGCAATCGGACTAAAGGGACAGCCCCTTCGTTACAAGATATGCGCGGCTTCCTTAAAAATACGCCCCCGCTCCTCGTAGGAACGGAACATGTCCCAGCTGGCGCAGGCGGGCGACAGCAGGACGGCGTCTCCCGGTTCGGCGAGCGCGCCCGCCTCCCGCACCGCCCGCTCGAGCGTCTCCTTCGGACTCGCTTCAGGCTCGATGACGCGGATGCTCCGGACGCCCGCCGCCTCCGCCGCCGCCGCCAGCTTCCGCCGCGTCTCGCCGAAGACGACCAGCGCCTTCACCCGTTCGCGCAGCGCCGGCACCAGATCCGCGTAATCCGATCCGCGGTCCATGCCGCCGGCCAGCAGCACGATCGGCCCCTTCACCGAGCGGATCGCCATCGTCGTGGCGGTCGGGTTCGTATCCTTCGAGCTGTTGTAGTAGCGGACGCCCGCCTTCTCCAGCACGAATTCGAGCCGGTGCTCAACGCCGCGAAACGTCCTGAGCGGTTCGGCGAGCGAGCGGGCGGGAACGCCGGCGGCCAGCGCGGCGGCCGCCGCCGCGGCCGCGTTGGCGGCGTTGTGGCGTCCCGGAACGCCCAGCTCGTCCACGGGGATGATGACGTCCGTCACGCCGCCCGTCCGCCGGACGATCGACCGCGCAAGGCCGTCATCCTCCGGCGAATCGGGAAACGGCGGATCGACGAACACGCCCTCCCCGAGCCGCTGCCGGGTCGCGAACGGCACGATCCGGGCCTTCGTCCCTTCCGCGAGCCGCCGGCATTCCGGATCGTCCCAGTTGACGACCGCGACGTCGTCCTCCGTCTGGTTGGCGAACAGCTTCGCCTTCGACGCCGTATAGTCGTCCATGCCTCCGTGGTAGTCGAGATGCGTCTCCGCCACGTTGAGCAGCACGCCGATGCGAGGCCGGAAGGCGACCGTTCCCTTCAATTGAAAACTGCTCAGTTCGGCGACAAGCCAGGTGTCGGGATCGGTGTCCCGCGCCGCGTCGGTGAGCGGCCGGCCGATGTTGCCCGCGACGATCGTCTTCCGTCCCGCCGCCTCGAGCAGCCGGCCGATCATCGTCGTCGTCGTCGTTTTGCCGTTCGAGCCCGTGATGCCGATGATCGGCGCCTCGGTCAGCCACCAGGCGACCTCGACCTCCGTCACCACCTCCAGCCCCAGCTCCAGCGCCTCGCGCACGGGCGGAGACGTGTAGGGGATGCCGGGATTTTTCACCACCAGGGCGGTATCGGGCGTCACGAGCCCCTCCGGATGACCGCCGCAGAAGACGGAAATGCCCAAAGCGACAAGTTCCGCCGCTTCGGGACACTGTTCGGGCGGTTTGACGTCGCTCGCGACCGTCTCCGCGCCCAGTTCGTGGAATACCTTGGCCACGCTGACGCCGCTGCGCGCGAGACCCAATACGACGACCCGGCGGTTCCGGTAAGTCGAGGGATGTTGCATGCTGCCACTCCTTTGAGATGTCGGGCCGTGAGGCCGGACGGCTACACCGCGCCGTTCAGCGCCAGGCCGGCGGCGGCAAACAGGAATCCGGCCGCCCAGAACATGGTGACGACCTTCCATTCCGACCAGCCGCCCACTTCGAAATGATGATGGATCGGACTCATGCGGAAAATCCGCTTGCCGCGCAGCTTGAACGAGGCGACCTGCAGCACGACGGACAGAATCTCGATCACGAAAATGCCGCCGATCACGATGAACAACAGCTCGGTCTTCGTCACGATGGCGACCGCCGCGATCGCGCCGCCGATGCCGAGGGAGCCGGCGTCGCCCATGAACACCTTGGCCGGATGGGCGTTGTAGACGAGAAATCCGAGCACGGCGCCGACCATCGCCGCGGACAGGATGGCCGATTCCGGCTCGGCGGCCCGGAGCGCGACGATCGCGAACGCGGCGAACGCGATCGCGCTTGTCCCGGACAGCAGTCCGTCGACCCCGTCCGTGAAGTTGACGGCGTTGCCGACCGCCATGAACATCAGAATGATGAACGGATAGTAGAAAAGGTGCAGATCGAAGCGGAGGTCCGTCCCCGGAACCGCGATCGACGTGTCATGCCCGTTTGCGTACAGGATGACGCAGATGACGGCCCCGAACAGGAGCTGGCCGAACAGCTTCTGCCGCGCGGTCAGGCCGAGCGAGCGCTTCAGGGCGACCTTGATGTAGTCGTCCAGAAAGCCGACAAGGCCGAACCCGAGCGTTGCGACCAGCAGCACCCAGAATTCCGCCGTGTATTCGGCATATCGCAGGAAGGCGACGGTGGCGGCGAGCAGGATGATGATGCCGCCCATCGTCGGCGTTCCCGTCTTCTTCAGGTGGGTCTGCGGCCCGTCGGATCGCACCTGCTGGCCGATTCCGAGCCGTCGGAGCAGCGGGATGGCCAGCGGCCCGAGCAGCACGGCGAGCAGGAAAGATATGCCGAGCGGGAGCAACAGTACTGGTATATCCAAAAAAGGTCTCCTCCTAACCCCGGACGAGCGCGTGCACGACTTCTTCCATCCGCATGCCGCGCGAGCCCTTCACCAGAACGAGATCATCCGGCGAAAGCTCTTCGAGCAGCCGGCGGACGAGGGCTTCCTTGTCCGCAAAGTGGATCGCCCGCTCCGGCCCGAGCCGCCCGGCCGCGCCGCGGACCGTATGCTTCGACCGTTCGCCCGTCGCCAGCACCGCGTGGATCCGGCCGGGATCGACGGACGCGCCGGTCTCGTAATGCAGCCGGTCCTCCTCCGGCCCGAGCTCCAGCATGTCGCCGAGGACGAGCCATTTGCGCCGGTAGCCCGCGAGCTCTCCGACGAAGGCGATCATCGCCTTCACGGAGGCCGGACTGGCGTTGTAGGTGTCGTTCAGCACGACGGCGCCGCATGCGGCGTGCGTCGTCTCGAGCCGCATGGCCGACAGCCGGACCGCCGCGAGCCCCCGCCGGATGCTCTCGGGATCCAGCCCGAGCAGCGCGCCGACGGCGGCCGCGGCCAGCGCGTTCGCCGCGTTGTGCCGGCCCGGGACCGGCACCCGGAATTCGCCGGGCCATGCCGGGCCGTCGGGGGGACGGATCGTGAACGCCGTGTCCTTCGCGGTGACGTCGACGAGTTCCGCCGACCAGCCGTCCTTCCGGCCGAGCGCGAACGTCTCGAGACGCCACCGGCCGTACCCCGGCGCCTCCTTCGCGCCCGCCGTGAGGAGCGGCTCGTCGCCGTTCACGAGCAGCACGCCGCCTTCCCCGAGCCCTTCGGCGATCTCGAGCTTCGCCTTCGCGATTCCCTCGCGCGAGCCGAGCTGCAGCAGATGGGCGTCGCCGACGTTCGTGATGATCGCGAAGTCCGGCCGGGCGATGCGGGTGAGCCGCGCGATCTCGCCGAAGCCGCTCATCCCCATCTCGAGCACGGCCGCCTCCGTGTTCTCGTCCATCGAGAGTATCGTAAGCGGCAGTCCGATATGATTGTTCAGATTGCCTTCCGTCTTGTGCACGCGCAGCCGCTGCGCGAGGACGGAAGCCGTCATGTCCTTCGTCGTCGTCTTGCCGTTGCTTCCGGTGACGCCGATGACCTTGACGGGCAGCTGGGCGCGCCAGGCCGCGGCCAGCCGCTGCAGCGCCGACAGCGTGTCGTCCACGAGAAGCAGCGGACGGCCGGACAGCGCCTCCGGCGTCGGTCGCCCGGCCTGCCACAGCGAGACCGCCGCGCCGCCGGCGAACGCGTCCTCCACGTAGTCGTGCGCGTCGAACCGCTCGCCGACCAGCGGCACAAACAGCGTTCCTTCCGCCGGACGGCGGGAATCCGTCGACACGCCGCGGACCGCAGCGTCTGCGTTCCGCGCCGCGGCCTCGTTCATCTCCGCGCCGCACATGGCGGCCAGCTGCGCCGTCGTACGTCTGATCACGGCCGTCTTCTCCTTATCGCTTCGCCGGCGACGAGCCGGTCGTCGAATTCGGTCTTGCGATCCCCGATAATCTGATAGGTTTCATGCCCTTTGCCCGCAATCAATACTACATCTCCGGGGCTTGCCATTTCAACCGCTTTTTCAATCGCCGCGCGCCGGTCCGCAATCCGTTCGTAGCGCGCCGCGGGCACGCCGTCCTCCCGGAGTCCGGCCTCGATGTCGTCGAGAATCGCCTCGGGATCCTCGGTGCGCGGATTGTCGGAGGTCAGGATGCAGAAGTCGGCGTAGCGGGCTCCGATTTTCCCCATGATCGGACGCTTCCCGCGGTCGCGGTCGCCGCCGCAGCCGAAGACGAGAATGAGCCGGCGCTCCGCGATCTCCTTCACGGCCTGGAGCACGTTCTCGAGCCCGTCCGGCGTGTGGGCGTAGTCGACGATCACCGCGAACGGCTGCCCGGCGTCGACCGCCTCGACCCGTCCCGGCACGCCCGGCACGCGTTCCAGCCCGGCCTTCACGACGTCTAGCGGGATGTCCTCGACGAGCGCCGCGGCGATCGCCGCCAGCGCGTTGTAGACGTTGAACTTGCCGACCAGGCGCAATGCGACATCCGTCTCGCCATGGAACGTGATCGCCCGGAACGTCGTGCCCCGTGCCGTGATGCGGATGTTATCCGCGCGCACGTCCGCCGGACGGTCAATGCCGTACGTGATCGTCTCCGCCGCCGTCGCGCGCGCGAAGGCGGCCGACGCCGGGTCGTCCGCATTCAGCACGGCGTACGCCCGCTCGTCCGGGTTCGCCGGATAGGTGTTGCCGAGCCGGGAGAACAGCAGCTCCTTCGCCGCCGCGTAGCGCTCCATCGTGCCGTGGTAATCGAGATGGTCCTGGGTCAGGTTGGTGAAGATCGCCGTCCGGAACTTCGCGCCCTTGACCCGCCCCTGCTCGAGCGCGTGCGACGACACCTCCATCGCGCAGTAGGACGTGCCCTCGGCCGCCATGCCGGCGAGCAGCCGCTGCAGCTCGAGCGCGTCCGGCGTCGTGCCGGACATCGGGATCGAGCGTCCGCCGAAACGCGCCTCGATCGTGCCGATGACGCCGCAGGTCCGACCGGACTCCAGCATGATGCTCTCGACGAGATGGGTCGTCGTCGTCTTGCCGTTCGTGCCGGTGACACCGATCAGCTTCACCCGCGCGCTCGGCGATCCGTAGAACCGGTCGGCCATGATGGCCATCGCCAGCCGGCTGTCCTTCACCACGATCTGCGGCACGTCAAGGGGCAGACGGCGCTCGACGACGAGCGCCGCGGCGCCGCGCTCCACGGCGTCCGCCGCATAATCGTGGCCGTCCACCGTATGGCCCGGCAGGCAGAAGAACAAATCGCCGGGCTTTACCTTGCGGGAATCCGTGCACAGGCCGACGGGCCTGAGGTCCCCGCCTTCCAGTCTTGCCGTGGCGAGCAGTCCCGTGAGTTCGCTGAGCCGCATGCGCCGTTCCTCCTTGCTACCAGCTCTTTTTTTCCATTATGCGCCAACCCGGCCGAATCTAGGCGTCATCCTTGCCCAGGTAGACGCGGATCGTCGATCCGCGCTCCACCCGCTCGCCCGCCGCCGGCGCCTGCCGGATGACGACCGTGCCGGAACCGGAGGCGGCCAGGTTGAAATTCATGTTCAGATCCTCGTACAGATCGGACACCGTCTTGCCGACGAGGTTCGGGACGGTGACGATCGGCGTGTCGCCGTAGTTCAGCTTGCGCTCAAGCTGCTCCTTGCGCGGCTTCACGCCCAGTTCCGGCAGCGCATCGGCCAGAATGTTCCGCACGATCGGCGCCGAGACGACGCCCCCGAACTGGATGCCCTCCGGGTTGTCGACCGCGACGTAGACGACGATCTTCGGATCGTCCGCCGGCGCGAAGCCGATGAACGAGACGATGTGCTCGGTCGGCGAATAGCGGCCGTTCACCACTTTCTGCGCCGTGCCCGTCTTGCCGCCGACGCGGTAGCCGTCGATGAAGGCGTTGCGCCCCGTCCCCCGCGCCACGACGCTCTCGAGCGCTTCGCGGATCTGCTGCGACGTCTCCGGCGAGATGACCCGGCGCACCGCCTGCGGCTCGAACCGCTGCACGACCTCGCCGGTGTCGGGGCGGACAAGCGCCTTCGCGACGTGCGGCCGGTACAGCGTGCCGCCGTTGATCGCGGCCGAGATCGCCGCGACCTGCTGGATCGGCGTCACCGACACGCCCTGACCGAACGACGTCGTCGCGAGCTCGACCGGGCCGACCCGCTCCGGCTTGAACAGGATGCCGTTCTCCTCGCCGCGCAGGTCGATGCCGGTCTTCGCGCCGAAGCCGAAATCGCGGATGTACCGGAACAGCAGATCCTTGCCGAGCCGCTGGCCGAGCGTCACGAAACCCGGGTTGCACGAATTTTCCACCACTTCGAGGAACGTCTGGCTGCCGTGGCCGCCTTTCTTCCAGCAGCGGAGCCGCGCGCCGCCGACTTCGATCGCGCCCGGGTCGTGAAACCTTTCGTGGCGCAGATCGACCTTTCCTTCCTCGAGCGCGGCGGCCAGCGTGATGATCTTGAACGTCGAACCGGGCTCGTAGGTCATCCAGATCGGGAGATTCCGGTTGTACACCTCGGACGGCGCTTCCCGGTAGCGGTCCGGCTCGTAGGTCGGCCGGCTCGCCATGCCGAGAATTTCGCCCGTATTCGGGTCCATCGCGATCGCGAGCGCGGCGTTCGGCCGGAGACGCGCCATCGCCTCGTCGAGCTCGCGCTCGATGATCGTCTGGATCATGAAGTCGATCGTAAGCTGCAGATGGAGCCCGTCCTTCGGCTCGCTGTAGGTCTCCGAGGAGCCCGGCATCCGGCGTCCGCCCGCGTCCGACAGGAACGACACGCTGCCGGAAATGCCGCTCAGCGCCTTGTCGTAGGACAGCTCGACGCCGGTGAGCCCCTGGTTGTCGATGCCGGTGAAGCCGAGCACATGCGCCGCGAGGCTGCCGTAGGGGTAGTAGCGCTTGTTGTCCTCGGCGACGACGATACCCGGCAGGTTCAGCGCGCGGATCTCCGCCGCCTTCTCCGCCGAAATCTTGCGGCCTCCCGGCTGGATGCGGACGATCAGCTCGCGCTTCGTCACGAGGCGGTAAACGTCTTCCTTCTTCATGTCCAGCGCGAGCGCCAGCACCTCGGCCGTCCCGCCGGGATCCCGGATCTGGGCCGGGATGGCCATGACCGTCGGGGAGCTGATGTTGTAGGCGAGCCGGATGCCGTTGCGGTCCAGAATCTCGCCGCGCTTGGCCGTGACGGGAATGTTCCGCCGCCATGACTCCTCCGCTCGGGCGGCGAGCTCGCCGCCCTCCCACAGTTGCACATAGGCGAGCCGCAGGATGAGCGCCAGAAACAGGACGATGCCGCCGAGCAGAATCTGAAAAAGCCGCCGCCTGACCGTCAGACCCGAAATCCGGTTGCGCATGCCGATCTCCTCCGAACGGGCGGGATTGGAGCCTGAGGCTCCGCTTCTCTCACAGCCTATTCGGACGAGTCCGCAAGTAGAACAGGCCCTGTCCGCCGCCGCGGCCGCCGCGCGGCCGATCTGCCGTCCGCCGTGACAGCCGTCTTGCGCAACCGTCGCTCAACGCCGAAAAGCATCACCCCCCGCCGCCGTTTTCCTTCGCCGCATCCTCCTCCCGTCCGCCGTCTCCGTCAGCCGCCCCGTCCGGTCCGCCGGACGCTTCGTCTTCCGACGCGCCTTCGCCGTCTCCGGGCGAGCCGTCGGGCGGCACGGTCGGCGTTCCCGGCGGCTCGAGGACGAGCCGCAGCACCCGCCCGTCCGCCTCCTCCGCCAGCGACTGCGACGCGACGAACCCTTCGCCCGTGACGAAACAGCGCAGCTCAAGCAGCGAGCAGATCTCGAGCGCGTCGCGGAGCGGCAGCCCGGTCAGATCGGGCACCTGAAGCTTGCTCCGCTCCTCCGTGATCAGATAGATCCGCTGCGACGGCAGGATGTTCGTGCCCGCCTTCGGGATCTGCTGCAGCACCGTCGCGCCGCCTCCCACCACCTCGAGGTTGAGCGAGCGCGCCCGGAGCTCCCCGCGGGCTTGCGAGATCGGGAGCTCCGTCACGTCGGGCACCGTCACCACCGTTTCCTTGCGCGCCCCGGCGCTCAGCGCCTTCACCGCGTTGGAGGGCCCGATGCCGAGATGCCGGAGGCTCTGCAGCATGATTTCCTTGAACACCGGCGCCGCGACCGAACCGCCGCCCGCGTACGGGTCGTTCGGCTCGTCGACGACGACGTACACGACGATCTTCGGATCCTCGACCGGCGCGTACCCGATGAAGGAGACGACGTATTTGCCTTCCGCGTATTCTCTGCCCACGACCTTCTGCGCCGTGCCGGTCTTGCCCGCGACGCGGTACCCTTCGATGAACGCGTTCTTCCCCGTGCCGTCGGTGACGACCTGCTCCAGGTATTCGCCGACCTTCCGCGCCGTCTCCTCGGAGATGACGCGGCGCACGGCCTTCGGTTCGACCTTCTGCACGCTGCCGTCGTTGGGATCTTCGATCGAATCCACAAGCTGCGGCTGCATCAGGACGCCGCCGTTCGCGATCGCCGCGACCGCCGCGACCTGTTGGATCGGCGTCACCAGCACGCGGCCCTGGCCGAACGTAAGCGTCGCCCACTCGGTCGCGTAGCGCGGGGCGACCATCCCGGACACTTCGCCTTTGAGCGGGATGCCCGTCGGCTGGCCGAAGCCGAACGCGTCGATGTAGCGTTTCAGCGTGGCGGACTCCATTTTCTCGTAGCCGAGCTTGACGAACGCGACGTTGCTGGACTTCTTGAGCCCTTCCAGCATCGTGATCTCGCCCCAGCCCTCGCGCCGGTGGTCGCGGATCGGCTGGCCGGACACGACGATGCTGCCGGACATGTACGTCTCGTCCGGGTTGAACACGCCTTCCTCGACCGCGGCGGCAAGCGTCACGATCTTGAACGTCGAGCCCGGCTCGTACAGCCCCTTGATCGCGTAATCGAAATCGGCGCCCGGCTCCGTCTTCCAGTATTCGTTCGGATTGTAGGACGGCAGCGACGCCATGCCGAGAATGCGCATCGTCTTCGGATCGGCCGCGATCGCCGTGATGCTCTTCGGCTCGTACCGGTCATAGGTGTCCTTGATCGCCTTCTCGAGAATGTACTGGATGTCCGAGTCGATCGTCAGCTGCACGTTCTTCCCGTGCACGACCGGATCGATCTCGACGTGTCCGTTCTGAAGCTGGACGCGGTTGCCGTCGCGCTCGTACTTGATGCGTCCGTCCTTGCCGCGCAGCAGCTCGTCCAGCGACAGCTCGAGGCCGTTCATCGCCTCGCCGTTCTTGTTCACGTAGCCGACCAGATGCGCCGCCAGCGCATTTCTCGGGTAGTAGCGCTTCTGCTCCTCGAGCAGATAAATGCCGACTTCCTTCTCCCCGATCCGGTTCCTGAGTTCCTCGCGGAACGCCGCGATCTGGTCCGCCAGTTCCTTGTCGATCTTCCAGCCTTCGCTCCTCACTTCGCGCTGGCGATAGAACTTGCCCTCCGATGTCCGCTTCGTCGCGATGTCGAACAGCTCGTCCTTCGGCTTGCCGAGCAATTCGTGGAGCTTGTTCACGACCTCGTCGACCAGGCCGAGTTTGTTCAGCACTTCCGGGTTCACTGCTACGGTGTAGCCAGTGACGTCCATCGCCAGCACATTGCCGTCCCGGTCGGTGATCTTGCCGCGAACCGCCGGGATTTTCTCGGACGCCGACCAGGTCTCCTTCGCCTTCGCGAGCCAGAACTCGGCGTGCACGACCTGGACGAAATAGATGCGGACCACCAGAACGACAAACAGGAGGGTCATTACCCCCCCGATCGCCAGGGATCTCAACTTGATGCGCCTAGCCACGTGACCACCCTAGTCTTTCAGAGCCGTGCGCGTCGACGAACCGCCGACTTCCAGCGAAATGACGTCGTCGAACTCCGGGTAGACCATGCCGAGTTCGATCGCCTTCTCCGTAATTTCGTTCGGATCGCTGAGCGTCTCCACCTTTCGCTCCAGTTCCTTGATCTGCACGTTCAGTTGCTCATATCGTTGCGTCAGTTCGCGAATCTCGAGGTTCATCCGGTAAATCTCCGCATAACGGAAAATGATGACGCTGGCCGCCATGACGCAGACGACAACAGTGAACAGATACAGCAGCTTCTCCTGGACGGGCAGCGGCCTGCGCCGGACGATCTTCTTCCGGACTTCCCGGGCGTAAGCCTCCTGCTCCTGGCGATTGTTCGGCTTCATCGCCAGATTGCCGTGCATGTAGGCCATTGTCGTTCCTCCTTGCCTGATGGAATCGGTTTGCCGTATTTCATGGCGCGTGTCAAGGCGCGTCCGGCAGCTTCTCCGCGATGCGGAGCTTCGCCGAGCGCGCCCGCGGATTCGCCGCGATCTCTTCCGCGCCGGGTTCAATCGGTTTCCGGTTGACGAGCCGCAGGACGCCGCGCGCGCCGCAGACGCACATCGGGAAATCCGGCGGGCAGGTGCAGGTCTTGACATACTTTGCAAAAATCTGCTTGCAGATGCGGTCCTCCAGCGAATGGAAGGTGATGACCGCCACGCGGCCGCCGGGCTTCAGGCATTCGACCGCCTGATGGAGCGCGTCTTCCTCGGCCCCGAGCTCGTCGTTCACCGCGATCCGCAGCGCCTGGAACGAGCGACGGGCCGGATGGCCGCCCGTGCGCCGCGCCGCCGCGGGGATCGCCTCCTTCACGATCTCGGCCAGTTCGCCGGTCGTGGCGATCGGCCGCTTGCCGCGCGCCTCGACGATCGCCCTCGCGATCCGGCGGGCGAAGCGCTCCTCGCCGTAGCGGTCGAGGATGTCCGCGATCTTCCGCTCGTCCCATCCGTTGACGATGTCCGCCGCCGTGAGATCGGAGGACCGGTCCATCCGCATGTCGAGCGGCGCGTCGTGCCGGTAGCCGAACCCGCGCTCCGCCTCATCGAGCTGCGGACTGGAGACGCCGAGATCGAACAGGATGCCGTCCACGCGGGGCACGCCGTCCTCCAGCGGGACGCCGGCTTCGGCGAGCCCGGCGCGCAGATGCCGGAAATTGCTCCGGATCAGCGTGACGCGATCCATGTAGGGCGCGAGCCGCTCGCGGGCGTGCGCGATCGCCGCCTCGTCCTGATCGAAGGCGATCAGCCGCCCGCCGGCGCCGAGCTGCCGGGCGATCCGCTCGCTGTGGCCGCCTCCGCCGAGCGTGCAGTCGACGTATATGCCGTCCGGCTTTACGTTCAGGCCGTCGACGGCTTCCTCCAGCAGCACCGTCACATGATGAAACAAAGGTATTTCCTCCCGGGGCATGGTTGTCCGAAACCGGCCGGCTACAGATTGAAATCGAAGTCGACCAGTTTCTCGGCGATTTCGTTGAACGTCTCTTCCGACTGCCGGTAATAGCCTTCCCAGGCCGCCTTGCTCCAGATCTCCACGCGGCTTGATACGCCGATCACGACGCATTCCTTCTCGAGCTTCGCGTAGTCGATCAGATGGTTCGGCAGATTTACCCTGCCCTGTCTGTCCAGCTCGCATTCGACCGCCCCGGAGAAAAAGAACCGGGCGAACGCGCGGGCGTCCGACTTCATGAGCGGCAGCGACTTCAGCTTCTGCTCGAGCACGCTCCACTCGGCGGACGGGTAGACGAACAGGCAGTTGTCGAGACCGCGGGTCACGATGAACTTCACGCCGAGATGTTCGCGGAATTTGGACGGAATCGTGAGACGGCCCTTGTCGTCGATGGAATGCTGGTATTCGCCCATGAACATTCGGCCGTTCCACTCCTTCCCCCAAATCTCCCACTATGCCCCACTTTCCACCACTTCGCTTGTTCTATTCGCCACCACTTTCCCAATTCCTGCTGGCATTAGCCATTTTCGAAATAAATATTTTATGGGGTTAAAAATGGCGGGCGACCGGACGTTTTCCGGTCGCCCCGGGCGGTTGCGGGGGAATCGGCGTTGATTCGGGGACTGGACGGGGACAACGCTCGGCACTCGGAAGAAAACGGCGTTGAAGTGGTAGCCGGACGCGGATGGCGTACGGAATTCGGAAGGAAACGGCGTCGATGCGGAAGCCGGACGCGGATGGCGTACGGAACCCGGAAGGAAACGGCGTCGATTGTATAAAATCGTGACGGATTACCCCAAAAAATCGTGCAGCAGGAAATTGGGGATTTCCAGATTTGTAGACAGGCTTTACAGGGAGAGGCAGGCGTGATAGGCTTGCTAGCCCGCGATGATTCCTTTCCCATCGCCCCTTCGCGAAAATCACGCCTGTAGAGGCTCCCTGTCAAGCCTGTTATCATTTTTCCAGCGAATGTTGTATAACTGGAAATTGACTGACGATTTTTTGGGGTAATTTTGCGTGATAAAAAACAGTCGATGCGGAAGCCGGACGCGGATGGCGTACGGAACCCGGAAGGAAACGGCGTGGACGCAGGGTCCGGATGCGGTGAGCGCTCGGGAGCCGGGAACGATACGTTGCGCCAACGGAAAATCAAATGCGTGCGGCAAGCCGGAGTGGATGAAGGTGGGGTGTTTATTCGGGAAGCGGCGCAAAAGCAGAGGGATTCAGTGCGGGAATTCGCTCCGGAGTGGGAGGAAGGCACGGCGAAAGTGGGACAAGGGTGGGCATCTCGCGAAAAGACCCGGCCGATGCGGTGTGGGGACCTCGCGAGAAGGGCAGGGCGAAGCGGAGGGTCCTGCAGGGATCGGTCGAAGACCGGGAACGCGCATCCCCGGAAAACGCCCTGCGGAAATTGAAGAAGATACTTCCGCTATTCCCCCGATTTTGGACGACGCCGCCGAAATAGAAGAAAATTCTGCGTCTATTTCGCCGATTCCCTTCGATTTCGGCCGATTATCGAAGAATAGACGAAATAATTTCCTCTATTTCGTCCGTAAAGGCCGTTTTCGACAAATTAGAAGAAAAATCTTCGTCTATTCTCGGGCCCGGAAAATCTCCGCCGTTTCCCGGGCACACGAGACTGCGTTTATTCCCATGAGCACGGTACCGCGTTTATTCCCGGGTGGCCGGAGCGCCGGCACTCCGACAAAAACAAACCGGCCGGGAGCCTGTCCCGACCGGCCTTCCAAAACAAACCGGGAGCCTGTCCCGACCGGCCTTCCAGAACAAGCCGGCCTGGAACCTGTCCAGGCCGGCCTTCGCCATTCAACCATTAATGTTCCTGCCAGCTCTCGAGGTACCGCTTCTGGTCGTCGCTGAGCCGGTCGATCGACGTGCCGAGCGATTCGAGCTTCAGCCGCGCCACCTGCTCGTCGATCTCGTACGGCACGTTCACGACGCGACGGCCGATCGACTCGTGCGACTCGTTCACGTATTTCAGCGCCAGCGCCTGCAGGGCGAACGTCATGTCCATGATCTCGGCCGGATGGCCGTCGCCCGCCGCCAGGTTGACGAGCCGCCCTTCCGCGAGCAGGTACAGCCGGCGGCCGTCCTTGAGGCGGAACTCCTCGATGTTCTTGCGCACCGTCCGCCTGCTGACGGACATCGCCTCGAGATCCGGCTTGTTCACCTCGACGTCGAAGTGACCGGCGTTGGCGAGCAGGGCGCCGTCCTTCATCACGGCGTAGTGCTCGCCGCGGATCACGTCGCGGTTGCCCGTCACGGTGATGAAGATGTCGCCGATCTTCGCCGCCTCCAGCATCGGCATGACCGCGAAGCCGTCCATGTAGGCCTCGACCGCGCGGATCGCGTTCACTTCGGTAACGACGACATTCGCGCCGAGCCCCTTCGCGCGCATCGCAACGCCCTTGCCGCACCAGCCGTATCCGGAGACGACGACCGTCTTGCCCGCCACGACGAGGTTCGTCGTCCGGTTGATGCCGTCGAACACGGATTGGCCCGTGCCGTACCGGTTGTCGAACAGGTACTTGCAGTAGGCGTCGTTGACGGCCACCATCGGGAACTTGAGGGCGCCGTCCCGCTCCATCGCCTTCAGGCGCAGGATGCCCGTCGTCGTCTCCTCCGCGCCGCCGCGCACGTTCGCGAGCAGATCCGGCCGCTCCGCGTGCAGGATGGCGACGAGGTCGCCGCCGTCGTCGATGATGAGATCCGGCTTCGTCTCCAGCGTCTTGACGAGCAGTTCCTTGTATTCTTCGGGAGTCGGATTGTACTTCGCGAACACCGCGATGCCGTCCTCGACGAGCGCGGCGCAGACGTCGTCCTGCGTCGACAGCGGGTTGCTGCCCGTGATCGCCACTTCCGCGCCGCCGGCGGCGATCACTTTCGCAAGATAGGCCGTCTTCGCCTCAAGATGCAGCGAGATCGCGACCTTCAGCCCGGCGAACGGCTTCTCCCGCTCGAACCGCTCGCGAATGCGGTTGAGCACCGGCATGTGCGCCGCCGCCCAGTCAATCTTCAAATGTCCCTCCGGAGCGAGCCGGAGATCGGTGATGACGCTTCTCTCCACAACGCCCAACGGGGCAACCTCCTTCAGAGCGCCGGTTCATGCCGGCCCACACTTGATATGCTCACGGATCACAGATCAATCCGGTAATGGCCGCCGAGCGGGTTGAACGGTGCCGACCGCAGCGCCTCCAGCCAGCCGGCTCCCCAGGCGTTCCACATCGCCGCCATGTTGAGCACCCGCTCCTGCTGCCGGCCGCCCGGCGCCAGCCAGTCGCCGATCCGGTCGAACCGCTTCGCATCGGCTTCGTACCGTCTGTTGCGCGACTCGATCGCCTTCTGTTCGAGCCACCGGATCTGTTCCAGAATTCGCTCCCTGTTCCTCTGGCCGAGCTGCCCGAGCCAGGCGTCCGCGCCGGCCAGCTCCGCGATCAGCGGGTCGTACAGCTCGCCAAACCGCCGGGCCGCCTCCGCGAACAGCCGCTCGACCGGCAGGCTGTCGTGCGCCGCGAGCCAGGCCCGCTTCCGCTCCTCGAGCCGCGCTTCCACATCCTCCAGCGTCAGCCCGAACAACTCCATCCGCTTGCGGATCGCGCCGTCGGTCACCGTGAACGACATGCGCGGGACGATGACCGGCATCTCCATGCCGAACGCCCGGAACGCTTCGCCGGTCTGCGCCCAGTACGCGATCTCGCCCGGTCCGAGCACGGTCGCGAGCACCGGCAGCACATAGTCCTGCATGAGCGGCCGCGTCAGCACATTGTTGCTGAACAGCTCCGGCGCGTCCTCGGCCAGCCGCTCCAGTTCGCCGCGCCCCAGCGTGAAGGTGCGCCGCTTGTCGGAGAAGATCTCCCCGTTCCGGAACAGCATGACCCGCTCGCCCGCCGGCGCGCCCGGTCCGATTCCGCCGAACCGCGCGTCGCGGAACAGGAACAGATTCGCTCCGTCCGCGTGCAGCTCCGCCTGCACGGCGTAGCCGAGCTCCCGCAGCCTCGCCTCCGCGGAGGCGTAGGCCGACGCGAGCCGGTCGTTCTCGGCGACCATCCGCCGGAACATCGGCGCCTCGATCGCACGGATCGCCGGATCGTCCGCGTCCATCAGGATGAGCCCGTCTTCGGCGAACAGATCCGCCATCAGCGCGCCGAACCAGTCCGACAGCGTCTCCGCGCGCGCGGCCGCCGCTTCGATCCGGTCGAGCAGAGCCGGTTTGTGTTCGGAATCGGGAAGCGCGGCGGCCAGTTCCCGCACGGCGCCTTCGATCCTGTCGCGGCCGAGCCTTGTCCGGCTGACCGAGGTGCGCGGATGCTCGTCCCGCTCGACCGCAATCCGCACGAGACCCGTCTCGTTCGAGACGATGTACGCATGATTCGCTTCCTGCCAGTCGTGGTCCTCGCCGGCGATCCAGAACACGGGCACGACCGGACGTCCCGTCTTCCGTTCCGCCCATCGCGCCGCACGGATGATGGACAGCGCCTTGTGGATGACCATGACGGGCCCCGTGAACAATCCGGCTTGCTGGCCGCCGACGACGGCCAGCGCACCGGCGGCGAGCCGGCCGATGTTCGCCAGCGCCGCCCCGGAAGCGCCGATGCGCCGGTTGTACGCTGCCAGCGCTTCCGCGACCCTCGCCGCGTCCGCGCGGTCATGGCCGCGCTTCCCGAGCCATTCGGCCCGCCGGAGCCAGGCTTCCGGATCGCCGGCATGACCGCCGAACAGGGCGGCGAGCTCCGGATCGTCCCCCCGGACATAGGCGTCGCTGACCGGCGGGCCGACCGGATTCCGTATACAGTGAACGTGCATGGATGCGTCCGTTCCTCCTCGCGCACTCTTGCTGTTTGGTATTACATCTGATTGTACCAACGCGCGCCACAACCGTCAAAACCGGCATCTTGCGCGGCGGGACGGAGCGGCGGCCATCCGGGCAAAAAAACTCCGCCCGACGCGACACAAAGAATTCACCCGGAAACAAGCGCGAGAACCCCCGGGAACGCGCATAAGCCCCCGCCCGGGAACGCGCGCGACAACCCCCGGGAACGCACATAAGCCCCCGCCCGGGAACGCGCATAAACCCCCGCCCGGAAACGCGCGCGACAACCCCCGGGAACGCGCCGACCGGCACGCCCGCAACACGAAAGCCTCCGCTTTCCGGAGGCTTCACACCTGGACGACTGTCCGTATGAGTCCGATGATCAGGAAAATGATATACAGGATCGCCAGGACGAAGAATCCGATCCGCCAGACGACCCGGATGATGCGGACGGGATCGAATTTGCCCTTCGTGCGGTACTGCAGATTGCCGAGCAGGCCGGCGCTGATCAGCATGACGAGCAGGATGCCGTAGAAGCCGAACGACCCGCCGAACAGCTGGTTGAACAGCCCGGACACGCTGCCGATCAGGAACACCATCGTCACGTCCATCGCCAGCCGGATCGACTGCTTCCGGTCCCTCGAGAATATGTAGGTGCCGATATAGACGGCCAGGAACGGTATGAAAGGCAGGACGGACAAATAGCCGTACGCCTGCTTCACGATTTGCCACAATCCACCCATGGCTCCACGCCTCCCCCCGGCTCATCCGGTCCGATCGCACCGATCAGGGCCGCGACCGCTTCGTTGAGCGGCGCGGCGACGCCGGCTCTCCGGGCCAGCCGGACGACCCCGCCGTTGATTGCGTCGATTTCGGTCGGCCTGCCCGCCTCGACGTCCGCGAGCATCGAGGAGCGGTTCTCCGCCGTCCGGCGGATGACGTCGAGCAGCCTGTCCCATTCTCCGCCGTCCGTCCGCATCCCGGAGGCCGCGAGCACCGCGAGCGTCTCGCGGAAGAGCGCTTTCATGAGTCCGAGCCGGGCGGGATCCGCGGGCAGCTCTCCGTTCTTCACGCGGAAGAGCGCCGTCAGCGGATTGACGACCGCGTTCACGAGCAGTTTGCCATAAATATGTTCCTTGATGTTGTTCGACAAGACCGCCGCAATTCCTGCCGATGCAAGCGTGTCAATGAGCAAATTTTCCCGTTTTTCGCCGATCGCCGGATGCGCTTCGATCACGGTTCGCCCCTCCCCGGTCAGGCGGACCGACGCCGGACCGTCCCGAAGCGCGCCTTCCGTCGTGACGGCGGCCAGAAGCGGCGCGTCCGGCATACGCCCGGCGAGGCGCTCCATGTGCCCGATGCCGTTCGCGAGACAGACGGTCGGCGCGGCCGCGCCGCGTGAACCCGCGAGCGCCCGAAGGAAGCGGACGGCCGGCTCCGCCGTGAGCTGGTGCGACTTCATCGCCGCGATGATCCACCGTTCCCGGCCGCCCGCCGCTCCGGCCGCCTCCGCCGCCGGCCCGGGCTCGGCCGGATGCGCTTCCAACGCGACGCGCAGCACGCCATCGCCCACGGCCAAAACCGCGCCCTCTTCGCGAATCCGCTCCGCCTGCTCCCGCGTGCGCGTCCACACCCGCGTCGCGAAGCCCGCGGCGGCCAGCCGCACCGCCCAGGACAGTCCGATGGCGCCGCCGCCCGCGATCTCGATCAGCATCCCGATCCCTCCTTCCGGCTGTCGGGATCATTGTATCATCCGCCCGAAAACGACGAAAGGCATGCCCCGGCCCGGCAGCCGTCATGCCTCGGGTGCGTCCGCATGCGAGCGGCGGCTCCATGCGGATTCCAGGCTATTCGATTCGCTCGAGGTTGCCGTTCGCGTCCATCTTGAACCGCGGCTTCGCCTCGTCCTCCGCCTCGAGCACCGCCAGCCGCCTCGCCCGGTCCATGATCTGGATCAACGTCTTGTAGTCTTCGTTGACGGCGCGGTAGTCGCTTTTGGCGGCGGTGATGTCCCGGATCAGCTGTTCGTTTTTCGCCCGCAGCTCCTGGATCTCCTCGTCCCGCTCCTTCAGCTCCTTCTCGAGCGTCCGGATCTGGCGCATCGCGTCCTGCCAGGCGTTGCGCCAACCGCGCAGATGCCGGATGATCGCGTCGAAGGACAGCGGCTCCTCGCCGCCCGCGGCAAGCCTTCCGGCCGGTTCGCCCCGCTCGTCCCCGGGCTGCTGCGTCTGTCCGGAACCGGTCTTCTTCAAATGGTTGCGCTTCTGCCGCTGCTGCTTCGCCTGCTGGATCGCCTCCTCGTAGCGCTTGCGCACGCAGCTGTTCCAGCGGAATCCGCACGCCGCGCTCGTCCGTCCGATCCGCTCCCCCACTTCTTCGAAAGCCGCAAGCTGCGTGCTCCCTTCCCGGATATGGCGCAGCGTCACCTCGGCCAAAATGCGATCGTCTTCCGGCGTCCATGCGTCTTGTCTGACTGCCGCCATCGAGCCACTACCTCCCAAACGAAAAAAGTCGCTTGTTTTATCTCTATGCCCTTGGTAGAGTTCATAGAATCTATCGCATACTCAAATGTATTGCCAATATCGCCGGGAGGCATACATACGGCGGGCTCCGGCGGGGCATGCTACACGCGGAAGCGCGGGAGCCGCGCAAGCGGCCGCGAAAAGTTCGTTGAATCGTCACGGTTCCCGGTTTACTCCGGCGCGCGCGAACGCTATAATGGACGTTAGGTTATGGGATCCGTGGCACGAGAGGGGGATAATCGACATGGCACGCATGTTCCGGGTGCTCGGCGTGTTCACGCTTGCGATCGGGCTGATGGCGTTCGCCGGCGGCTTGATGGAGATGGCGCTGCTCTTCTTCTTCCAGACCGCGTTCTTCGTCCTGCTGGGTTATCTGAACCTGTCGGAACGCAGCTACATATTGACGTTCTGGGGATATATGATCGTCGCCTTTCTCGGATTCACGTATTATTCCGTCTTCGTGATGGAGATGCCGTACTGATTCGTGAACCGGCGGCGGAAATGACGAAGAGCCTCGCGAGATGCGGGGCTCTTTCCCTTTTTTCTTGCGTTTTACGGCCGCTCGAGCACGATCACCTTGAACAGAGCGCCCATCGCATCGCCGAGCAGCAGCTGGCGCACCGCCCGGTTGCGGCGCGCTTCGGGCGAGAACGGGTCCGTCCCGGCATGCTCCGCGAGCAGTTCGAGCGCGCCGTTTTCGAGCAGGAACCGCCGCTGCTCGCCGTACCAGACCGTCCGCCATCCGCTGACTTCGGCCGTCCGCCGGACCGCGGTGAAGTCGACGTGCGCGGTGATGTCCTGATCGCCGGGGTACAGGTAGGGGTCGTCGTGCACGACATGCCGCCGGTAGCAGCGGTACGTGCCCTTCATGCGATGCGGCGCGAGCAGCTCGTCCCGCTCGTCGCCGTAATCGATCAGCACGACCCGCCCTTCCCGCATGATGCCGAGCATCCGCTCCAGCCACGCGAGCGCGTCCGTCCCCCATTCGAACTCCTGGCCTTCGACCGGATCGTATCCTTCCGCCGTCAACCGTTCCAGCGACGGGCCGTCCAGCGGCATCAGCGCGTCGTGGAGCCGCCCTTCCCGCTCGTCCCAGGCCGCCCCGATCTCCCACAGCTTCCCGTCCGATTTCCGGATCCGTCGAAAAGGAAACGCGTCCAGCAGTTCGTTCGCGATCAGGAGCGGCCTGTCCGCCTCCGCCAGACTTTTCTCCGCCTCCTCCGGCGCAAGCGCCTTGACCAACGCGGCGAGGCCCGATTCTTCGGCGGCGCGGCGGGCTGCCTCCCGGTGGCCGGCGTGGCTGTCCGCCATCACGTACCGGACGGAAGACGCCCGCGCCGGATCGAGGGCGCCCCATTCCCGCAGGATGCCGACGCCGAGGCGGCCCGTGCCGGCCCCCCATTCGAAGACGGCCGGCGCATGTTCGTCTTCCGCGAACGTCCGGCTCGCGAAGCGCGCAAGCACGGCGGCCATGACGCCGCCCATGTCGGCGCTCGTGTAGAAATCGCCCTCCCGACCGACCCGGCTCGGGCCGGCGGCGTAATAGCCGTATTCTTCATCGTACAGGCAGACGCTCATGTATTCGCGGAACGGCATCGCCGGCAGCATGCGGCGCCTCCCGTCCGCGTCCGTGACATATCCCGTCCTTCCGTCTTCCCGGATGCGCCGGATCAGCCGTTCGGCCAGTTCCGTCATCCGCGTCTCGTCCCGTTCCGTCATGTCCATCGTCCTTTCATGCGGTAGCGCGCGCCCGCGCCGGAGATCCGGCAAAGGGACAAATCCGCGCCGTCCGATTATAATGGGAGCAGGTCCGGCATACGTATGGTGTTATCCCGGCCGCGAGAGGAGGACCCGCGTTGCACCGTCTGCTCATGCCACGGATCGCCGCCCTTCTGGCGGTCTTCATCTTCATCCGGGCAGCCGCGCCCGGGCCGGCGCTCGCCGTGGACGAGGGCGCCATGAGCGACGCGGAAATCCATGAACTGCTCGAGAAGAGCCTGAACATCGTCGAGCTCGACAAGGAGATCGAGCGGATCGCCGGGCAGCGGCGGAAGACCGCGGACCGGATCCGGACGCTGACGGACGACATCGCCGGCATGGAGCGCGAACTCGAAATGCGCCGGCAGCGCGTCGGCGAAGTGCTGCGCTCCTGGTACACGGGCGAACGGGATGTGCTGCTCCAGGCCATCTTCTCGGCCGACAGCCTGTCGGATTTCCTCGCCATGCTCGATTATCTGGGCGAGATGCTGTCCCATGACAAGTTTACGCTCGACGCCTACCGGAAGCAACGGGAAGACTGGCTGGCGGAGCGCGAGCGTCTCGTCGCGGAGGAGAAGCGGCTCGGGGAGATCGAGGATACGCTGCGGCGGCAGCGCGAGCGGGCGGCGCAATTGAAGGCCGAGGTGGACGATATTCTCTCGTCGAGCGGCGACATCGACCGGCTGCGCCTGCTGATCGCCGAGTGGATCGGCTGGTGGGAAAACACCGGCCTGCCCGAGGTCGAGCGCCATTTCCGGGCGCTCGCGGAGGCGATGGAACATCTTCCCTCCTGGCTCCTCGAACAGAAGGATCTCGTGAAGCAATCGGGCTTCACCTACACGGTGCGCCTGCCGGAAGCGGACCTGAACGCGTTCCTCCGGGAGCAGAACCCGCTGTTCGAACATTTCGCCTTCCGTTTCGAGGACGGCGTCGTGACCGCGTACGGCCGGCGCGACGACCTCGAGGTGGAGATCGCCGGCCGGTACGCGATCGAGGACGAGCCCGAGCACGCCGTCCGGTTCCATACCGAGAGAATCGTGTTCAACGGCTTCGTCCTGCCCGCCGAGACGATCCGCGAGCTCGAGCGGCGATTCGACCTCGGCTTCTATCCGCAGCAGCTTGTGCCGCTCGTGCGCGCCACCGCGGTCGAAGCCGACGACGGCGTGCTGACCGTCGAGCTGCGGCTCGGACTCCGCCGCCGGCAAGACTGACGCCGCAAGGCCCCGGGCAGCCGCAAGACACCGCGCAAACGCGCAAGGCCCCGGGCAGCCGCAAGCACCGCGCAGACGCGCAAGGCCCCGGCACAGGCTGCCGCCTGTGCCGGGGCCTCTCATTGCGATCCGATTGCGATCAGCCCTGTGAACGGCCCGCGTCTTACAGCTTCTCGGCCGCGAGCTGCGCGAGCTTCGAACGCTCCCCTTTCTCCAGCGTCACATGGCCGCTGATCGACTCCGACTTGAATCTCTCCACGATATTCGTCAATCCGTTGCTCACCGAATCCAGATACGGATGGTCGATCTGCTCCGGGTCGCCGATCAGCACGATCTTGCTGCCTTCGCCGACGCGGGTGACGATCGTCTTCACCTCGTGCCGGGACAGATTCTGCGCCTCGTCGATGATGATGAACTGTCCCGGTATCGACCTGCCCCGGATGTAGGTCAGCGCCTCGACCTGAATGCTCCCGAGCCCCATCAGAATCCGGTCCAGATCGCCCGATTTCTTCGCGTCGAACAGAAATTCGAGATTGTCGTAGATCGGCTGCATCCACGGGCGCAGCTTCTCGTCCTTCTCGCCCGGCAAGAAGCCGATGTCGTTGCCCATCGGCACGATCGGCCGTGCGATCAGCAGCTTCCGGTACCGGCGCTCGTCTTCCACCTTGTGCAGGGCCGCGGCGAGCGCGAGCAGCGTCTTGCCCGTGCCGGCCCTGCCGGTCAGCGTGACGAGCGGAATATCGTCGGAGAGCAGCAGCTCCAGCGCCATCCGCTGCTGCGCGTTGCGGGCGGTGATGCCCCATACGGGATCGCCGGCGAGGCGAAGCGGCTCGAGCCGCGCGCCGTCGGGCGACACCTTCGCGAGCGCCGATTTCGAAGTGCCCGTCTCGTCGCGCAGGATGACGAACTCGTTCGGATACGGCGCCCTCCCGATCTCGGACGCGGCGAGCGACCGTTCCGAGTAGAACGTGTCGATCAGGCCCGGATGGACGTAGACTTGCGAATAGCCGGTGTAGAACGCGTCCGGCGTCACGGTCCGGTCGGACAGGTAATCCTGCGCCGCGAGGCCGAGCACGTCCGCCTTCACCCGGACGAGCACGTCCTTGCTGACGACGATGACCGGCCGGGGCGAATCGCTCTCCTGTTCCTCGAGGTGATAGTTCAGCGCGACCGCGAGCATCCGGTTGTCGCTCGTCATCTCGCCGAACTGGGCCTTGAGCCGGGTGAAGCTGCGGTGGTTGAGCTCGACCTTCAGCAGCCCGCCCTGGTCGAGCGGAATGCCCTCGTGCAGGCGGCCCCTTTCCCTGAGCCCGTCGAGCAGGCGCGACACCTGCCGGGCGTTGCGGCCGATCTCGTCCTGCAGCCGCTTCTTCGCGTCGATCTCTTCCAGCACAACGGCGGGAATGACAACCACGTTGTCCTCGAATTTCAGCGGCGCCTGCGGATCATGGAGCAGAACATTGGTGTCGAGCACGTAAATTTTACGCATCGCGGATACCTCCCGGCGTCGGTATGGGTGCGGAGCGCGGCAAATACATAACGACGAATCGATGAGGCAACGATAAGAACGAATGTCCACGCTTTCGACGAAAGGATGCGTTGCGATGACGAATCGGTTCGCCTGGTGCCTGATCCTCGGTCTGTTCGCCCTGGCCGTTGCCGGCTGCGGCAGACAGACGGATAACGATCAAACCGGTCAAACCTCACCTCCTCCCGAAGCCGCGGAGCATGGAGCGCAGGCGCAGGATGCGCGGGAAATGCGGAAGCTCGACATCGACGATCCGGCGGCCGTCGCGCGCCATCTCGAGGAACTGGCGAAGAGCGTCCCGGGCGTGAAGGACGCGCGTTGCGTCGTGTTCGGCAACACGGCCGTCGTCGGCATCGACGTGGACGAGACGCTCGACCGTTCCCGGGTCGGCACGCTCAAATATTCCGTCGCCGAAGCGTTCCGCAAGGACCCGTACGGCATCGACGCGTACGTCACGGCCGACATGGATCTGAACGCGCGAATCCGCGAGATTCGCGCCGACATCGAAGCCGGGCACCCGGTCGCCGGATTTGTCGAGGAGCTCACCGACATCATCGGCCGGATCATGCCGCAAATGCCGCGCGACCTCGAGCTGAGGGACCCGCCGGAGACGGAGGCCCCGAAGACGGACGGACAACTGTAACCGCCCGAAAAAGCAGGGAAAGCCTAACGGCTTACAGAGCCGCTAGGCTTTCTTCATGGCGTCGAACACTTGTCCGTCGAGCTTGTCGGCGGCGCGCTTGTCGTACGTCTTCTCGTACTCGGGCAGCGCCGTCAGGCGCGCGCCGTAGAACATCGCGTCGCGCACCGCGGAGATCGCGATGTCGAAGCAGACGAGTCTGAACGGCACGCCTTCGAGCTGTTCCGTCACGACCGAAGCCGTCCCGTAGACGGCCTGCACCGTCCCGCCGGCGAACAGCGTGACGGCCACGGACGGATTGCTCTTCAGATTGTTCACCAGGCGGGAGCGCCCGTCGACGGCGAACCGGAGCACGGACGGGCTCGGCGCGAAAATCCACGATATCGCGTTCGTTGTCGGGGATCCGGTCTCCGCGTCGATGGTGTGCAGCAGCACGAACGTCTCGCCCTGCATGGCGGCGAATTGCGCGTCGGACAATGCTGTCATCGTCTCGGCCACCCGCATGACCTCCTTATGCCGCAGCGCGGGATGAAATCTAAAGCCTCGTATCTTGCCCTCATTATACCACAGGGGGAACCGTCCTACTACAGGCGGACCGCCGGTCCGCACCCTCACTCCAGGCGGGGCGCCATGATCTCCCGCAGCGCGTTCTTCGCTTCCTCCAGCTTCGCTTCGTCCAGATGGACGTAGGGGCTGTGCCATTCGCCTTCAAGCTGGATGAACGTGATGTCCGAGCGGCGGATGCCGAAATATACCCGGATCATCCGCTCGATCTCCGCGGCCGGCATGTCGATCGACACGTTGTTGCCGACCGCCTTGATGACGTCGTTCAGCTTCGTGATGCTGCCGAACGACAGCAGGCGGTCCGTCAGCGCGCCGATCACTTCGCTCTGGCGCCGGTTGCGCTCGAGGTCGCTCGATTCGCGCGTGCCGCCGTTCGATTGCCGGTACCGGACGAAATCGAGCGCCTGATCGCCGTTCAGGATCTGCTGCCCCTTCTTCAGGTCGATGTAGGTGCCGCCGGCTTCGTCCGTATACCTCATGTCCTGGTCGACGTACACGTCGATGCCGCCGAGCGCGTCCACGACGTCGGAGAAGCCCTTGAAGTTGATCTTCACCGTGTAGTCGATCGGTATGCCGAAGAACTTGCCGAACAATTCCTTGACTTCATCCCGGGCCTTCAGATCGGCTTCCTTCTCGTCCAGCTGCTTGCGGGCGGCCGCATAGAAGTTGGCGTAGTAGGCGTTGGCTTTCCGGACCGTGTACGATTCGAGTTCGATCTTGGAATCGCGCGGGATCGTGACGACCACCGCCCGCTTCTCCTCCGGATCGAGCGCGGCCGCCATCAGGACGTCCGTGTTCAGACCGCCGATTTTCGGCCGGGTGTCGAGCCCCATCACGATCAGCGCGATCGGCATCTGCCGGACGGACCGCTCCGGCGGCACGATCGTGACCTCGCCCTTCTCCTCTTCGTCCGTGCTGATGTTCTGGATCGCTTCCTTCGCCGTATTCGTCAGGGTGCCCAAATACCAGACGACCGCTCCCGCAAGCAGGATCAGCGGCGTCAGCAGCGCGATCAGCCAGATTTTCCACCTCTTGCGGCCCGTTCCTTTCCTGGCCCGGCGCGTTTCGCTTCGGGGCGGCAGCGGATTCTGCGTGCTCATGCGCTCACCTATTGTTCGTTGAATATGGGATTGGCGTTAATGTCGATGAGCAGCTGCTCGGCCGCCTGCCGAGGCGCCCGCCAACGGCCGGGACGGCCTTCGCGGACATAGGCGACGGTGATGAACGCCTCATCCTTCTCCGCGATGCCGATCTCGGTCACGCCATGATCTTCGGTCAGCATCTGCAGGAAAAAGTCCCTCGTCTCGATCGCGGCCCGATCGTCGGGTCTGCCGGCGGCCACGATCTCCATCTGCAGCCAGTTGAACATCGCGTCGTCGAACTTCATCCGCCGCTCCCCGTCCCTCCGTCCGGACGATCCGCCGCCGCTTCGCGTTGCTCCCGTCCTTTTCGCCACTTGTCGTAGAGCTGCCTGAGCCTCAGGATCAGCATCAGCGCGACCGCCCCGGCCATGCACTGGATGATCGGCAGCCTGTCAACCTGCAGGATGAGCAGGATCAGGCTTCCGATCGCGATCGTCACGTAGACGGCGATCTCCTTGAGGATCGGAAGCCGCTTCACCGGTCGGAATACGGCGTTGAAAATATAGATCGTAAACCCGACGATCAGCAAATACGAAATCAGCATGTGCTCCGCCAGCCATTCCTGCATCGTTCAACCCTCCTTCGCTCCGGCTCCGGCCTCACGCGCCGGTTCCCGCCGTCCGGCGATGCTTCTCCGCCCGCTCGCGCTCGCTCTTGTTCAGGATCTTCTTCCGCAAGCGGATCGATTTCGGCGTCACTTCGCAATATTCGTCGTCGTTCAGATATTCGAGCGCCGCCTCGAGGGTGAGCAGGCGCGGCGTCTTCAGCTTGACGGTCTCCTCCTTCGTCGAGGAGCGGATGTTCGTCAATTGCTTCGTCTTGCATATATTTACGACGATATCGTTGTCGCGGTTGTGCTCGCCGACGATCATGCCTTCATAGACTTCCGTCCCGGGCTCGACGAACAGCACGCCGCGGTCCTCCACCGACAGCATGCCGTAGACGGTCGCCGTGCCGGATTCGCTGGCGACCAGCACGCCCCGGCGTCTGCCGTACCCGTCGCCGGGCGTGAGCGGCCCGTATTTCTCGAACGCGTGGTTCATGACGCCGTAACCGCGGGTCAGCGTCAGGAACGTCGTCCGGAAGCCGATCAGGCCGCGCGACGGGATCACGTATTCGAGCCGCGTCTGGCCGCCTTCGCCCTGCGTCATCGCGACGAGCTCGGCCTTGCGGGGCCCCAGGCTCTCCATGACGGCGCCGACGCTCTCGTCGGGCACGTCGATCAGCAGCCGCTCGTACGGCTCGAGGCGCTCGCCGTTCTCCTCGCGCACGATCACTTCCGGCTTCGACACCTGCAGCTCGAAGCCTTCCCGGCGCATGCGCTCGATCAGGATGCCGAGATGAAGCTCGCCGCGGCCGGAGACGATGAACGCGTCGGGGCTGTCCGTCTCCTCCACGCGCAGCGCGACGTCGGTCTCCAGTTCCCGCATCAGCCGGTCGCGAAGAACGCGCGACGTCACGAACTTGCCTTCCCGTCCGGCGAACGGGCTGTTGTTCACAAGGAACGTCATCTTGAGCGTCGGTTCCTCGATCTTCGGCGCGGGCAGCGGCTCGGGGCGCGCGGGGTCCGCGATCGTCTCGCCGATGCCGATGTCGCGGATGCCCGCGATCGCGACGATGTCGCCGGTTCCCGCTTCGTCGATCTCGATCCGGCCGAGACCCTTGAAGCCGAACAGCTTCTCGATCCGCGCCTGGCGGACGCTTCCGTCGCGGGCGATGGCGGAGACGGCCTGTCCCTGCTTCAGGCGTCCGCGATGGATCCGGCCGATCGCGATCCGGCCGAGGTAGTCGCTGTAGTCAAGCAGCGTGACGAGCAGCTGCGCCGGCTCCTCCGGATCGCCGGGAGGCGCGGGAATATGCCGGATGATCGCGTCGAACAGCGGCTTCATGTCGGCGCCCCGCTCGTTCGGGTCGAGGCTGGCGAAGCCTTCAAGTCCCGACGCGTAGACGACGGGAAAATCGAGCTGGTTGTCGTCCGCCCCGAGCTCGATGAACAGGTCGAGCGCCTCGTCGACGACCTCGAGCGGCCGCGCGTTCGGGCGGTCGATCTTGTTCACGACGACAATCGGGACAAGCCCGTGCTCGAGCGCCTTGCGGAGGACGAACTTCGTCTGCGGCATGCAGCCTTCGAACGCGTCGACGACGAGCAGCGCGCCGTCCACCATGCGCAGGATGCGCTCCACTTCGCCGCCGAAGTCCGCGTGGCCCGGCGTGTCGACGATGTTGATGCGATAGCCGCCGTAGTCGACGGCCGTGTTCTTCGCGAGGATCGTAATGCCCCGCTCCCGTTCGAGATCGTTCGAATCGAGCATCCGTTCCTGAAGTTCCGCGCCTTCACGGAACAGGCCGGACTGTTGGAGCAGCCGGTCGACGAGCGTTGTTTTGCCATGGTCGACATGGGCGATGATGGCGATGTTGCGAATGTTCTCTCTCGGATGCACGCGTTGATTCCTTTCCGTCGGTCAGATTCCCGCCCGCCGCTAGCGCCACAGGCGAATGCGCCGCCCGTAGGCGATCCAGGCGCCGGCCAGAATGAGCGCGGCGGCCAGCAGGTACAAGAAGGCCGACCGGAACAGGGCGATCACCATCAGCAGACCGGACAGGGCGAGCAGCCCGATCGCGATCAGCCGGATCGTCCGGTCCCGGCTTGGTCCGAACAGGCTGTATTCGTACAGTCCGACCGCGGGTCCGGCCAGGAAGACCGGCCACAGCCAGACGAGCAGTTTCCATCCCGCGAGATTGCAGATGAAAAACAGCAGACCGTACACGGTAAGCACTCCGGCCGGGATGAGCGCGGCGGCGTTCCCCAGCATGCGCCCGAAATAGAGCATGTGAAGCAGCACGCCCGGCACGAGGATGAGCAGCGGCCAGAAAATGTTGCCGATGAAGGCGAAAACGCCGAGCTTGCCGAGCAGAATGACGATGCCGGCGGCCAGTATCGCGAGACCGACCGTATATTGCTTGTTCGACATGTGACCCACCCTCCGGAGCAACCGTGGTCATCTTCTCTAGTGTAATGGAAGTGAGGACAAAAAAAAAGTCCGGGACCATCCGTACCGGTCAGGCCGCGTCTTCGTCCGCGTCCGATTCGTCCCGTTCGGTCCAATCGTGCTTCCTGGGCAGGAACAGCAACACGATGACCGCGATCAACAAGTACCGGAGGAACGCGTCGTCCCCGAATTCCGGCCGGATCGCGGCGAGCAGCGCGTCGAGAGCAGCCATGGACGCGATCAGTGCGAGCGCGTAGATGAACGCTCCCGGCCACCAGACGCGCTTGTCCGGCCGACGGCGCATCACCGTCAGTCTAAGCAGCCTTTGTCGCAGGAGGAATCTCGGTTCAATGACGAATTCCATGATCAAGGCCGCGGCAATGACGATGGCGAGACTGATGTATGGCAACATAACGACCCGTCTCCTCAGGACCGAATGTTCATCCCGTCGACCGGTTACCCGACCGTCCTTCCTCAATTATCCACCAAATTCATACGTATGGCAACGCTTCAAGGTTTCGTCAAACCCGCATCCGGTTCCTTCTCGCGAGATTAATGAACAGCCAGAGGACGATGACCAGCGGCGCGGACAGCACGGGCAGCGCTTCGGCGGCCGTCGGGCTGCCGTGGAACAGCAGCCTGTCCAGGCCGGGGTCGTGGACGAGCATCCGGCCGGCTTCATAGCCGAGCAGCGCGGCGCCGATGTGGACGAGGGGCGGAACGCGCTCGAGCAGCGCGCCGACGAACCGGCTGCCCCAGACGACGATCGGGATGCTGAGCGCGATGCCGATCAGCATGAGCACGATCTCCCCGTCGGCGATCGCGGCGATCGCGAGCACATTGTCAAGGCTCATGACGAAATCGGCCGCGATGATCGTGCGGATTGCGCCGGCGATCGACGCGCCGCTCCGCACATCGTGCGGCTTGCCCGCGCCGCCGTCGAGCAGCAGCTTGACCGCGACGGCGTACAGCAGAAGCGCGCCCGCCGCCCGCAGGAACGGGATCGCCAGCAGCGCGGCGGCCGACACGGTCAGTGCGCAGCGCAGCGCAACCGCGGCGCCGGTGCCCCAGAGCATGGCGCGCTCCCGGACGCCGGGCGGCAGATTCCGGCAGGCCATCGCGATGACGACGGCGTTGTCGCCGCTGAGCAACAGATTGACCAGCATAATTTGAGCGAAAATCAGCAGACTATCCAACGGCCTCCGCCCCCTTGCACCCACTGTATGAGCGCGGTGGACGGGTTATGCCCGTTCTTTTTTCTCGAAAAAAAATGAATCCCGGCGTCCATCCGCAACGTATTGCAAGATGTTGGGGGCTTTGCGCAACGACGGGACCTTACATAAGCCAGCTTGAAGAAAGAAGGGACTTGAACCTCATGGATCCGCTCTCACTGGAATTCTGGACCGCCCTCGTCACCATCGTCTTCATCGATCTGGTGCTTGCCGGGGACAATGCGATCGTAATCGGCATGGCCGCGCGCAATCTGCCGAAACATCAGCAGAAAGCGGCCATCCTGTGGGGAATGGCGGGCGCTGTCGCGATCCGGATCGCCGCCACCGCGTTGGTCGTCTATCTGCTCAAGGTGCCGTGGCTGCAGCTCGCCGGCGGACTTCTTCTCATCTGGATTGCGTACAAGCTGCTCGTGCAGGAGGAAGGCGGCCATGAGGTCAAGGCCGGCAACACGCTCTGGCAATCGGTATGGACGATCATCGCCGCCGACGCCGCGATGGGCCTCGACAACGTGATCGCGATCGCCGGGGCGTCGCACGGCCATTTGCTGCTCGTCGTGCTCGGACTCCTGATCAGCATTCCGATCATCATCTGGGGCAGCACGCTGTTCATCCGGCTGATCGACCGGTTCCCCTGGATTATCTATCTCGGCGGCGGCGTGCTCGCGTACACGGCCGCGAAGATGATCACGCACGAGCGCCATATCGAGAAACTGTTCCTGGGCCGCGAATGGATGATCTGGGTCTTCTACGCGGTCGTCATCGCGGGCGTGCTGCTCGCCGGATACGCCGTGAACGCCGCGAGGACCCGGAAGGTCGCGCAGCCGCAACAGAAAAGCAGGGAGCCGCAATGACGCGGTCCCTGCTTTTTTGATTCTTGCGGATCAGAACCAGTCGTTCTCCTCCCCGGCGGCCTGCGCGGCGTGCGCGGGAACCGCGGGATCGTCCGGCGTCAGCTCCATCGTCTCCGTCCCCTCGACCGCCTTTGCAATCATGTCGGGCAGTTCCGGAATGGCGCGCTCGATGTGCTCGACGACGCGCAGGTTCGGATTCGTGGCCGGCGACTTCGGAACGAACAGCGTGCAGCAATCCTCGTACGGGAGGATCGACGTCTCGTAGGTGCCGATCCGCTTCGCCATCGCGATGATTTCGAGCTTGTCCATCGCGATGAGCGGCCGGAGCAGCGGCAGATCGCTCGTGCGGCCGATGACGTTCAGGCTGCCGAGCGTCTGGCTCGCCACCTGGCCCAGGCTGTCGCCGGTGACGATCGCGAGCGCGCCAGAGCGCTGCGCGATCTGTTGCGCGATGCGGAGCATCGACCGGCGCATCAGCGTGATGATGAGATGATCCTGCTTCGACCGGGCCAGCCGGGTCTGGATGTCGGTGAACGGAACAAGGTGGAGCTTGAACGGCGCGCCGGCGTAGTGGGAGAGTCTCCTGGCGAGGGCGACGACCTTGTCCTGCGCTTCCTTGCTCGTGAACGGATAGCTGTGGAAATGGATCGCCTCGATCTCCAGTCCCTTGCGCATCGCCATCCAGACGGCGACCGGGCTGTCGATGCCGCCGGACAGCAGCGCGACGGCCTTGCCGTTCGAGCCGTAGGGAAATCCGCCGGCCCCCGGCACGACTTCGCAGTATACGTACGCGTGATGCTCCTGGATCTCGACATTCAGCTCGATGTCCGGATTGCGGACGTCCACCTTGATGTTCGGCATGTTGCGCAGCACGTGCGCGCCGACGAGGTGGTTCATCGCCATCGTGTCGTGCGGGAACCCTTTCCAGCGGCGGCTCACCTTGACCTTGAACGTCGCCTCGCGCTTCGGGAACGAGCGCATGACGGCGAGCGCGCCCTCCCGGATCGCCTGCAGTTCGGGTTCCACCCGCTTCACCGGGCTGAACGACGAGATGCCGAAGACGTCCTTCAGCCGGTCGGCCACCGGCTCGTAAGGCTCGTTTCCGAGGGCGATGTAGAGCCGGCCGTACGTCCGGATGAAGGTCAGCCCCGGGAACGCGCGGAGCGCGTGCTTCACCTGCTTCAGCATTTCCGCCTCGAAGCGGCCGCGGTTGCGCCCCTTCACCGTGATTTCCCCGAGCCGGATCAGAATATGGTCGAAAGTCAATGACGCTCTTCCTTTCTTCTTAGCGGCATCAGCTTGCGCAGCACGGCATCCAGCCGCTCGAGCAGCGCGTCGACGGCCGCCTCGTCATGCTCGTCGCCCAGGCTGACGCGGATGCCGCTTGCTGCGCAGGCGGCGTCGCGGCCCATGGCCGTGAGCACGGCGCTCGGCTTGTCGTCTTTCGAAGAGCAGGCCGACTTCGTCGAGACGAGGACGCCCAGCTCCTCGAGCGAATGGACGATCACTTCCGGCTTCAGGCCCGGGCAGCAGAAGTGGACGATATGCGGCGCCATCGGCGCCGGCGGATCGTCCTCCTCCGGGCCGCTGAGCACGACGCCCGGCATGGCGGCGACGCCCCGGACGATCCGCCGGCGCAGCCGTCTCATCCGCTCCTCCCGCTCGGGCTGAGATTCGATCGCAAGGCGCAGCGCCTTTGCGGCGCCGACGATGGCCGGCACGTTCTCGGTGCCGGACCGCAAGCCGTCCTCCTGGCCGCCGCCGCGGATGAGCGGCTCGAGCTCGACGCCGCCGCGGACGTACAGCCAGCCCGCGCCGCGCGGCCCGCCGAACTTGTGCGCCGAGATCGTGAACAGATCGACGCCCCATTCGCGGATCGGGGCGGGCAGCTTGCCGACGCTCTGCACGCCGTCGACGTGCAGCAGCGTGCGGGGGCGATCCTTCAGGAGCTTCCCGATCGCCTCGATCGGCTGCACCGAGCCGACTTCGTTGTTCACGTGCATGACGCTGACGAGAATCGTCTCGTCCGTCAGCGCCGCCTCGACATCCGCCGGATCGACATGGCCGGTCGGCCCGACCGGCAGCACCGTCACCCGGAAGCCTTCGCGCTCCAGCGCGCGGAACGGCTCGGCGACGGACGGATGCTCGACGCTTGATACGATCAGATGCCGGCCCCGGTTCCGGTACCGTCGCGCGACGCCGAAGATGGCCAGATTGTTGCTCTCCGTGCCCCCGGATGTGAAGAGCCACTCCGACGGGTCGGTGCCGAACAGCCGCCCGGCCTGCTCGCGGGCGCGCTCCAGCAGTTTGCGCGCCTCCGAGCCGCCCTGATGAAGCGATGAAGGATTGGCGTAGATCCGTTCCATCACCTCGGACACCGTGCGGATGACTTCCGCCTTCGGCGGCGACGAGGCGCTGTGATCGAAATAGAGCATGGACATGTTCCCTTCCTTGTCGAATGCGCAAGGTCGTCCGCCGCGGCAAGCCGCGGCGCGGCAAAACGCTCAAAAAAAGGAAAGACCCCTCTCGGAGTCGGTGCTTCCGCCAATGTCGGTTGCGGCCGCCGGCGAAGCGGCCGTAGGCTGCCGCAAGGCTATTACACCGCGGCGCCGCGGTAGCGCTCGAACGCTTCCAGCACCTTCGCCACGTAGACCCGCGTCTCTTCGGGCAGCAGCGACTGCTTCTCGTCGAACGCTTCGTCGGTCCGGATGCCGAGCCGGTCGACGCGACCGGGGCCGGCGTTGTACGCCGCGAGCGCGGCTTTCACGTTGCCGCCGTATTTGCCGATCAGGTATGCCAGGTAGCGCGTGCCGCCCGCCACATTCTGCGCGGGATCGAACGGATCGGTGACGCCGAGCGACCGCGCCGTGGCGTCCATGAGCTGCATGAGCCCCTTCGCGCCCGCGCGCGAGACGGCGTACGGGTTGAACGCCGATTCCGTCCGGACAACCGCCTTCACGAGGGCGGGGTCGACGCCGTACCGCTCGGCGGACTGCCGGATCAGCGCGTCGTAGAGCGTGTCTTCGCCGCCGTCCGCGGCGGCGGAAGCGCCCTGCAGCCGGATGAGCAGCGGCAGCAAATTGCCCGAATAGAGCGCGCCCAGGGTGCCGAGGGCGCCGGAATAGAGGGACCCGGCGGCGTACAGCGACGACGGCGACGATCCGTACAGGCCGGCGTCATAGCCATACCCCGGGACGGAAACCGTCGCTCCGCTCCCGGCCAGGAGATCGCCGAGCAGCGTCCCGAACAGCGAACCGTAACCGGCGGCCGCGCCGTCCGCGGCATCGGAATACAGCGGCGACGCCATCTGAAGACGGAGCAGCGCGCTGAACGTGCGCGGATCGATGCCGATGCTCATGATGTCCCTCCTGCCCTCGCCTTGCGCGAGCTTGTCTTACCTTACCATTGTACACGTTTTGGCCCGATGTTGCCAGAGGCTGTTGAGCGTCGAACGGCCGCAGGACCGGCGCGAACGCCGCATTCCGCGCGCAGCAAAAACCGGCGGAACGCCCGGATGGTTCCGCCGGTTGCGCCGCACGTTTACCATGCGGCCTGGATCGGTATGAGGACCAGTTGCGACAGCGCCGCCATGAGGCCGAGGACGACGGACCAGACGCCGAGTCCGCGTGCCCCTTCGCGGAAGCCGTACCAGCCGAGCGCCGCGGCGGTCAGCCCGAGCGGCAGCGCCCAGACGAACAGCGAGGCGATGGCGATCGCCAGCGCGAACAGCCCGATCGCGCGGCCCGCGTCGGAATCCTCCTTGGCGCCGCGCGTTGCCCGGCCTTCGCCGGAATTCGCGGACCGGCCCTCTTGGTTCCGGCGCCCGTTCGGCTTCGCGTCCGACGCGGCCAGCTCGGCCGCCATCTCCGCGTCGGATCGCGGCCCGGCCTCCCGACGGTTCCCGTCTTCTCCGCCGGATTCCGCCGTCTTCGCGTCCGATGCGGCCAGCTCGGCCGCCATCTCCGCGTCCGATCGCGGCCCGGCCTCCCGACGGCTCCCGTCTCCGCCGCCGGATCCCGCCGTCTTCGCGCCGGATTCCGGCCCATCGCCCCCGTTATCCGCCGCGGGCAGCTCCGGATTCAGGCCGGGAAAGTCCGCGTCCATGGCGGGCTTCCGCTTCTTCCCGCCTTTGTCGCCTCCCGGATGCTCGCCCATCCGGATCAGCCTTCCTTCGGACGGAAGGTGTGACAGCACGTGACGGAGGAATCGGCCGCCGTATCCCGGTGCCGCTCATCGAAGCTTTCGGCGAACTCCGAGCCGTAGTCGGCCCGCGCGTGCCGGTCGATGTCCACCATGATCTCCTCGGCCGAACAGCGGTTGCCCGTTGCCCAGTAAGCGCAGTTGCTCACGCTGCAGATGACGCCCTCAGGCATGCGATCACCCCCGCTATCAAGTTGCCCTTCGCGGGAGCGCCGTATGCCTGCCTTATTTTTGCCCCTGCATCCTCCGCCTGATCAGATACTCGCTCTCATAATAGGAGAGTTCCTCGCGCAGATCCTCGAAGATCTTGTTGATGCCGAGCACGATATCCCGCGCCGGACGAACCGGCTTGATCCGGAACCGGATCGCGTCCTGGCCGGTGTACGCGTACCGTCCGTCCTCCGAGTAGCCTTCGTTCTTCGGATAGAAATAGGCGTTCACGCACTGGTGGTACGTCTCGTACAGCGCCCTCTCGGCGAAATCGACGTCAAAATTGGCCCGTCTGAGCGCAACGCCCAGCTTCTCGTAGACGACTTCCGAGAAAACGAGCAGGTGCCGGAGATCGGACAGCAGCCCCTTGTAAAAGGCGACGGTCTCCGGGGCGGCGTCTTCCCCCGCAAGATCGCGCAGCGAAAGCCCGTTCAGAAAAGGCTCCAGCTGGTCGATCGCTTCCTTCAGTCTGGCGCGCGCCGATTCGGCCAGTTGTCTCACGTTGTCGGACGGCATGTGCTGACTCCTTTCGCTTCCCCAATACTGGCTGGCTCATCCACATGGTAACACAAATCCGCCCTCCGCGTCACGCCGCGCGGCGAGGGTCTGCGGTTGCATATTTTCTCGCCGCGGGCCCTATCCTAAAACCGCTTCTGAAGAACGAACGCGGGAGGGACGGCGGCATGGCCGGCAGACCGAAATGGCTGCGATGGGCGGCGGCGGGTGCGGCCGCGGCCGCGCTGATCGCTTTTCTGCCCTGGCAGGCAGGCGAACGGACGGGCGGCGGCGACGGCTCCGGCCTGGACGCGGCGCAAGAGAAGCGGCAGAAGATGGCGGCCGTCCGGCGGGACGCCGAGGCGACCGCGAAGCTGTGCACGCTCGAATGCTCGAAGGAATTCCGGTCGCTTCGCGCGGATGACGGAAGGGAGAAATTGCGCCGGCTGCTGGAACATCACCCGCACATGCGTTATGTGCGGGTCAAGTCCGGCGAAGGCAGGACGACGGAGGCAGGCGAGATGCCGGAAGGCGGATCGTGGGAGAAACTGCTGGCGGCGGCCGAGCGGGACGCGCGGGCGGGACGCGCGCATGTGTCCGACCCCGTCCGCCTGGACGGCGAGCGCTATGTCGTCCTGGGCGTGCCGGCGGCCGGCGGCGACGGAACGGTGGTGAGCGGCATCGTCCGGCAGACGATCGTCGACGAGGTGGAGCGGCGGCAGAAGCAATTCTTGAGGCTCGTTCCGTATCCGGCCGAAGGCCGGTACAAGACGGAATCGGCGAGGCCGAACTCGACGGAGGACATCACGGTTCGCACCGGCGAGGACAACGGGTCGGCGAGCCATTACCATATCAACGAAGCGGTCGTCCGCTTCCGCAAACCGCCGACGGACGCCGAAATGAAGGCGATCATGAAGGACATCGACGGCGCCTCGGTGCGGAAACTCGGCTACGCCCACGTGTTCACCTCGCATTCGATGGAGACGGAGGAGCTGATCGACTACTTCCGCGAGCGCTGGAACCCGGTGTACGCGGAGCCGCACTATTTGTATCTGGCGAACGGACTGAAGTCGGGCGGACGGTCGGGCATGGAGGCGAAGGCGGGGAACGATGCGGACGCGGCGGGAGACGTTTTTGTGCCGAATGATCTGCTGTACGGCGCCTACCAATGGAACCTGCCGGCCATCGAGACCGAGCGCGGCTGGGCGCTGTCGCGCGGCAGCGACGACATCGTCATCGCGGTGCTGGACACGGGCGTCCAGCTCGACCATCCGGATCTGAAGGGGCGGATCACGGAAGGCATTAATCTCGTCGGCGAGGGCGGTCCCGAGGACGACGTCGGGCACGGCACGCACGTTGCCGGCATCATCGCGGCGACGGTCAACAACGGCGAAGGCGTCGCCGGCCTGTCGTGGCGGGGCCGCATCATGCCCGTCAAGGTGCTCGACAGCACCGGATCCGGCACGACCTATTCGGTCGCGGAGGGCATCATCTGGGCGACGGACCACGGCGCCGACGTCATCAACATGAGCCTCGGCAATTACGCGTCGGCCGAATTCCTGCACGACGCGATCCGGTACGCGTACGATCGCGGCGTCGTGCTCGTAGCGGCCAGCGGCAACGACAACACCGACCAGCCGGGCTATCCGGCGGCCTATCCGGAAGTGTTCGCGGTGGCCGCGACGGACGCCGAAGACGGCAAAGCCCCGTACTCGAACTACGGGGACTACATCGACGTGGCCGCTCCGGGCGACGCGATCGCGAGCACCTATCCGGGCAACCAGTACGCCGCGCTGTCCGGCACGTCGATGGCGAGCCCGCATGTCGCCGCGCTCGCCGGTCTGATCAAGTCCGTCAACCCGGATCTGACGAACGAGGAAGTGATGGACATCATGCGGAAGACGGCCGTCGACCTCGGCGAGAAGGGGCGGGACCCCTATTTCGGATACGGCCGGATCGATGTCGTGCGCGCGTTGAAAGCGGCCGAGCAGGCGGCGAACACGCTCGGCGGTTTCCGCCTCCGCTTCGAGCGCCGGATCGAGACGCTCCGGAAGCAGTTCGGGCTGGGGACCGCGGAATGAACAAGAGCCTTCGGACCGATCCCCGCATGAGGATGGCCCGAAGGCTCTGATTGATTGCGGATGTTCCGGCCACGCTGGCCGGCGTCTCAATGTAGCGTGGATGTTCCGGCCGCGTCTGGCGCGGCCGGCGTGTCGATGTACCGTTGCGGAAAGCCTGCCATAAGCCGGGTTCTGTACTTCCGGTGGTATAGCGGGAACGACCCTCCCACGATGGAAGCGACAATCATCTATCTAGGCCGCGCATTGCTGCGCGGCTCAAGCGACCAACCCGAACGCGCCCCGGGCAAGGGCTGCGGCCTCAAGGGCCGCCGCGTTCTCTCGGTCTTGCTCCGGATGGGGTTTACCAGCCGCGTTGTCACCAACGCCGCTCGTGGTCTCTTACACCACGGTTCCACCCTTGCCTGATCCGGCCTCGCGGCCGGCCATCGGCGGTCCGTTTCTGTGGCACTATCCTTCGGCTCGCGCCGACTGGACGTTATCCAGCATCCTGCCCTGCGGAGCCCGGACTTTCCTCCCGCGGCAACGAAGGCCGCCGGCGATTGTCTGTCAGACTTTCCGACGCAACAACCAGTATACCGCGCGCCGGTCGAAAGCACAACCGTCAAATGTTGACTCGGGAACTCCCGCGGGGAGTCGCGGGCGTTCACGGCGGTTCAATGCCGCCTGTAACGGAACACCGTTCCGTTAGCCGGGCCTTCGCCGCGCGCGGATGACCGTTAGCGGAACGTGGTTCCTTTAGCGGCCACATCTCACACGCCTCCCGCGCGCGGAGGTCCGAACGGACAACACCCGCCCCGCTCGGCGATCCTCCGCATCCGACCGCCGAACCGCCTCCAACGGTCCTGTGTGCCGTTAGAGCACGTCCGAAACGCAGGCAGCCCTCGCTAACGATCCCGCGCGCCGTTGCAGGCACACCGGCCCGCCTCATCCGACCGCCGAACCGCCTCCAACGGTACTATATGTCGTTAGAGCACTTCCGGAGCGCAGGCGATCCCCGCTAACGATCCCGCGCGCCGTTGCAGGCACACCGGCCCGCCTCATCCGACCGCCGAACCGCCCTCCACAGCCTACAGCAACCGGAACGGCTCGGTCGGAACAGCGGACGGGATCACTTCGGTCAGATACCCCGCCGCCGCGAGATCCGCCGCCAGCCGCTCGGCCGTCCTCGCCTTCATGATCTTCTCCGCGTTGTGTCCCGGGTCGACGATCGCCAGGCCCGCGGCCAGCGCGTCGTGCGCCGTGTGGTAATCGATGTCGCCCGTGACGAACACGTCGACGCCGACCCTCAGCGCGTGGCGCATATAGCGCGAGCCGGAGCCGCCGAGCACGGCGGCCCGTCGCACGATCCGCTCCGGATCGCCGACGACGCGCACGAACGGCACGTCGAACGCCTCCTTCACATGGCGGGCGAACGCCTCCAGCGTCGCCGGCTCCTTCAGTCGGCCGAATCGGCCAAGGCCGTAACCCTTCCCCGGCAGCTTGAGCGGGAACAGGTCATACGCCGGCTCCTCGTACGGATGCGCCTTCAGCATCGCCCGCACAACCGCGCCCTTGATCGACTCGGGCAGAACCGTCTCGACCCGGTACTCCTTCACCCGCTCAAGCCGCCCAGTCACACCTATATGCGGGTTCGTCCCCTCGCCCGGCCGGAACGTGCCGGTGCCCTCAGTCTCGAAGCTGCAGCAGTCGTACTGCCCGATGTGGCCGGCGCCCGCCCGCCAGACCGCCTCCTGCACCGCCTCCCGGTGCGACTCCGGCACGTAGACGACGAGCTTGAGCAGCGGGTCGACGTGGATCTCCTCCAGGCAGCCTTCGGACTCGATGCCGAGCAGCTCGGCCATCCAGTCGTTCATGCCGCCTTCCGCCGTGTCCAGGTTCGTGTGCGCCACATAGACCGCGATATCGTTCTTGATCAGCTTCTCGTACACGCGTCCGGCCGGCGTCGACGTGTCGATCGCCGGAAGCGGCCGGTAAATGACCGCATGGTGCGCGATGATCAGATCCGCCCCGGCCGCGATCGCTTCGTCGACGACCGCGTCCGTCACGTCGAGCGCGACGAGCGCCTTGCGGACCTCCTTCTGCAGCGTGCCGACCTGCAGCCCGATCCGGTCGCCTTCGACCGCCAGCCGCCGTGGCGCGAGCCGCTCCATCAGCTGGATGACGAACTGTCCATTCGCAAACATGCCAACACCTCCCCGATCCGTTCGATCTCTTCCTCGACTTCACGCCCGCGCGCTGCCGCCTCCGGCGTGTCGGAACGTCCGATCTGCCGGCGGATCGACGCGAGCTTGTCCAGCTCGGCCCGCCACTTGCCCGCAAGACCGGCGTCCGGCCGTCGCAGCAGCCAGGGACCCATGCGCAGCAGCGTCTCCCTCAACCGCTCGTCGGGCCAGTCGAGCCCGAGGAACGACGGGTCGTACAGCGCCGCGTTCAGCCGTTCCGCGTCCGGCGCCCGCCGCGCTTCGAGAATCTCGTACCACCTGCCGTCTTCCTCCACGATCCGCTCGGACGCCAGATACCATCCCCGGTCCAAAAGCCACCGCCTGACGAGGTCCTCTCCGACGTTCGGCTGCAGCACCAGCGTCCGCACGCCCTCGAGCCGTCCGGCCTCCTCACCCGCCTTGAGGATCGAGGCGATCAGGGCGCCGCCCATGCCCGCGATGACGACGCAATCGACTTCGCCCGGCTCGACGACGGCGAGCCCGTCACCCTTGCGGACGGCCACGCGATCCGCCAGCCCGTCCGCCTCCACCCTCGCCGCGGACGCCTTCAGCGGGCCGTCGCGCACTTCGCCGGCAACCGCAAGCGGCGACTTGCCGGAGGACACGAGCCAGGCCGGCAGCAGCGCGTGGTCCGACCCGATGTCCGCGACGCGAGCCCCCGGCGGCACCAGATCCGCGATGGCCTGAAGACGCCTGGTCAGCATTCGTACCGCCATCCCCGCCGCCTTCACGCCACCCACACCGTCCATTGCTTCCTCAGCGCGAAAATGATCCCGCCGCCGACCGCGATCTTCGCGATGAGCGCCAGCTGGATCCACGCGGGCTGATCCATCAGGACCGCGGCGTACAACTCCGGCATGAACCAGAGCGTCGCCGCCGCGGCGAACAGGACGGCCGACGACGGCTTCGACCAGCGGTGGACGAACCAGCTGAACCAGCCGAAGACGAAGGAGGCGGGCAGCCAGAACAGTTGCACCTCGTACCACCGCGGATACTCGTCTCCCCGGGCCAGCAGCATCGCGTAGACGAGGAAGACGGCCAGCCAGCCGATATAGTGCAGCGCCGGAAAGCGCGCCGCGATGCCGAAAACGACCCAGAACAGACCGCATCCGAACAGGAAAAGCGATGTCCACAGCGGCGTGTCCAGACCGTGCAGGATCAGCATCGCGATCCCCGCGATCAGCAGCGTGAGCATGCCGAGGCTGATCAGCGCGAGTCCGACCGCCTCGCTCCCGCGCCGGCGCCTGAGCCCGAGATAGAGCAGCAGCACGACGGCGAAGAGCGTCAGCGCCGTTTGCAATACGGGGTGAAACGCGCTAAAATAAAGGACAACAAGACAGACGGCGGAAAAGATGGCAAATGCAAGAAACCATTGCCTTCCGCTCGCGCTGACGGCGATGGAGACGGCGCGCCCCGTCCATCCGGACGAGGGACGCCCGATTTCCTCGTCCGACCTGTACAGGTTCATCAGGAAATCGCAATATTGATCCGGCAACAGCTTGTTCTTCTGCCAGTACTCGATCTCGCGGATGATCGTTCTGCGTCGCTCCTCGTTCATCCCGCAATCGTTCCTTTCCGGGACGGCGCAACCCGAGACGGATGCACGCCATTTTTCCCCGCATTGATCAAAAAGGACCCTCCTGCCGACGCAGTCAGGTCCCGTGCATTCCCGTCATTCCAGGAAATCCTTAAGCCTCTTGCTCCGGCTCGGATGCCGCAGCTTGCGCAGCGCCTTCGCCTCGATCTGGCGAATCCGCTCGCGCGTAACGCCGAACACCTTGCCGACCTCCTCGAGCGTGCGGGTGCGGCCGTCATCCAGACCGAAGCGGAGCCGGAGGACGTTCTCCTCGCGCTCGGTCAGCGTGTCGAGCACGTCTTCGAGCTGTTCCTTCAACAGCTCGTAAGCCGCCGCATCGGCCGGCGCCAGCGCCTCCTGGTCCTCGATGAAGTCGCCCAGGTGGGAATCGTCTTCCTCGCCGATCGGCGTCTCGAGCGAGACCGGCTCCTGCGCGATCTTCATGATTTCCCGTACCTTTTCCACGCTGAGATCCATTTCCGCCGCGATCTCTTCCGGCGTCGGTTCCCGGCCCAGCTCCTGCAGCAACTGTCTCGACACCCGGATCAGCTTGTTGATCGTCTCGACCATGTGCACCGGAATCCGGATCGTCCGCGCCTGGTCGGCGATGGCGCGCGTGATGGCCTGCCGGATCCACCAGGTGGCGTAGGTGCTGAACTTGAAGCCCTTGCCGTGGTCGAACTTCTCGACCGCCTTGATCAGCCCCATGTTGCCTTCCTGGATCAGATCGAGGAACAGCATGCCGCGTCCGACATACCGCTTCGCGATGCTGACGACGAGGCGGAGATTTGCTTCCGCGAGCCGCCGCTTCGCGTCTTCGTCGCCCTGCTCGATCCGCTTCGCGAGCTCGATCTCCTCCTCGGCGGTGAGCAGCGGAACGCGCCCGATCTCTTTCAGATACATGCGGACGGGGTCGTTGATCTTGATGCCCGGCGGCAGCGAGAGATCGTCATCGAAGTTGAAGTCGTCGTCATGGTCGTGGTCGTGATCGTCCTCGCCCGCCGAGATCGGGTGGTCGTCACTGTCGTTCGTCACTTCGATTCCAAGGTCTTCGAGCTGCTCGAAAAATTCGTCAATCTGCTCCGGTTCCTGGTCGAACGGAGACAGCTTCTCCATGATTTCCTTGTACGACAAGGATGAGCGCTTCTTGCCAGCTTCAATCAGCTGTTCCTTTACGGCTTCGAGTTTCTGTTCCGCGTCCAGTTCCGTATGTTGATCGTTCGTCATACTCCGACTCCCTCCTCCCTAGGACGGTCGCGTGGCCTTTCCTCTCAATTGTCTCTCCAAATTATGGATCTCGATGGCGATCTGCGCGGCCCGCAGCGCGTCGCCAGCCCGTTCGGCGCGTATCCGCTCTTCCACCCGTTCTTTCAATGCCGACAGTCGCTGCCGTTTCAGGACCTCCTCCGCGTAAGCGTCCAGGTTGTCGCTCGTGCAGGGCGGCACGGTCTCCATGCCGAGAATGGAGGCGGCAGTCCGTTCCAATCGTTCGTCCTGGAGGGTCGAGATGAATCGGGTGACATCCGGCTCGTGGCCTTGTGCGTAATAGGCATACAGATAGGCGGCAATCGCCGCGTGGTCTTCCACCTGGAAGGCGTCTCCCAGCTTGTCATGCACATATTCGGCTGCTTCCGCGTCGTGCAGCATCCAGTAAAGCAGCGTCCGTTCGATGTGATGACGTCCCGGCGGCTCCGGCACCCGTCCGGCGGGCGGGCGTGCCGTTTCATTCCTACCATTATTCCACCGATCGCCCAACTTATCCCCGGCGGGGCGGTTTTTTTGCGCGGCGGCCCGAATTTCGGAACATTCCTGTTTCAGCGTCTCCAGCGGAAACTCGAACTCCCGCGCCAGTTCCTTCAGGTAATACTCCCTTTCGGCAGGCGAATCGAGACCGGCGATGACGCGCACCGCTTCGAGCACGTAATCTTTGCGCCCTTCTTCTTCTAGCAGTTTATGGTTTTTGCGCAGAAATATTAATTTGAATTTGACGGAGGACACCGGCTGGCCGACCATGTCGCGCACGAACGATTCCGGACCGTACTTCCCGATGTATTCGTCGGGATCCAGTCCGCCGGGCAGCAGGACCACCTTCACCGGCATGCCGGCCTTCTCGAACATCGCCGCGGACTTCAGCGCCGCCGACTGCCCCGCGTCGTCGCCGTCGTAGCAGATCACCGCTTCGTCCGCAACGCGCTTCAGCATGGCGACGTGCTCCTCCGTGAACGACGTGCCCATCGAGGCGACGCCGTTCCGCACGCCGGCGTCCCACGCCCGTATGACGTCCATGTAGCCCTCGAACAGGACAACCCTCCCCGATTTCCGGATCTCCGGCCGCGCCTCGTGGAAGTTGTAGAGCACGCGGCTCTTGTTGAACAGCATGGAGTCCGGCGAATTCAAATATTTCGGCTGTCCGTCATGCAAGATGCGCCCCGCGAATGCGATCGTCCGCCCTTCGCGGTCCCGGATCGGAAACATGACCCGGCCCCGGAACCGGTCGAAAAAGCCGGCGCCGCCGCTTCGCGCGGCCACCAGCCCGCCCTTCTCCATCAGCCGCAGATCAAAGCCCCGCTTTTCCAGGAACTCGGTCAGGAGATCCCCGCGTTCGGGCGCGACTCCGATCATGAACTGGTCGATCAGCTTGTCCGACATGCCGCGGCGCTTCAGGTAGGCCTTCGCCTCCCTGCCGTGCTCGGTGTTCTGGAGCAGATAGTGGTAAAATTTCGCCGCAAGTTCGTGCGCCTCGATCAGCTTCTGCCGTTCAAGCTGAGCGGGTGACGGCTCATCAGGAATGCCGGCGCCGCCGGGAAGCGGGATGCCCGCCTCCTCGGCCATGACGCGCACGGCTTCCGGAAAGGTGAGGCCTTCAAGCTCCATGCGAAACCGGATGACACTGCCGCTCTTGCCGCAGCCGTAACAATGAAAGATGCCTTTCTCCGGGGTGACGGTGAACGAAGGTGTTTTCTCCGAATGGAACGGGCACAGACCCTTCAGGTACTTGCCGCTCTTCGTCAGGTGGACGGTGCGGCCGACCGTCTCGACGATGTCGTGCGCCCGCAGGACAGCCTGAATGACGTCTTCCGGAATTCTGCCGCCGGCCATCCGCATCACCTTCATCCTGAATAACACGTATTAGTATTCTCTACCTGTCACCATTATCCTGCATGTCCCGCAAAAGTTTTGTCAGCATTTGTTGAAACCGGATCCGGTCTTCCCGGGTCATCGCGCGCGGTCCCTTCGTCCGTCCTCCGGATCTCCTCGCCTTCGCCTGGTCATGCCGGCTCGCCATCAGAAAGTCGATCGTCTCGTTGCGGTACAGTTGCCCCCGGTTCGACAGCGCCGTCGCCCCTTTCGCCAGCGCCAGCGCCGCCAATCCGAAATCCTGCGTCACGACGATGTCGCCCGGACGGACCAGGTTCGAGATGTACACATCGACGGCGTCGCGCCCGCGCTCCACCTGCCGCACCTCGACGCCGGGTTCGCCGGCGAGCTCGTGATCGTACGAGGCGACGAGCAGCGCCGGAACGCCGAACAGCCGCGCGGTGTCGGCGATTTCCCGCTTCACGGGGCAGGCGTCGGCGTCCACCACGATCCGGACATCTCCGCCCATTGCCGCACACCCTCGTCTTACGTTCTTATTCTTACTATAAAAAATATATTCGCCGCGCGAGCCCCGATTCCTGCCTCTCCCGGTCCGCTCTCCCACCGATCGGCGTCCGCTAGATCGGATGGTTCCCGGCGTTCCGGATATGCTCCATGATCAGGCTCGCCGTCTCCTCGACCGCCCGCCGGGAGACGTCGATCACAATGCAGCCGAGCCGGTCCATCACGTCCCGCGCGTACGCCAGCTCCCGTTCGATCCGTTCCGGCGCCGCGTACGGCGCGGTGTCGGGCAGACCGAGCGCCTTCAGCCGCTCCTTGCGGATCTGGTTCAGATCGTCCTTGCCGATCGTCAGCCCGACGATCCGCCGCTTCGGCACGCGCATCAGTTCGTCGGGCAGTTTCAGCTCCGGCACGAGCGGGACGTTCGCCACCTTGAACTTGCGGTGGGCGAGATACATCGAGAGCGGCGTCTTCGAAGTGCGGGAGACGCCGATCAGCACGATGTCGGCGTTCAGGATGCCGGAATGGTCCTTCGCGTCGTCATGCCTCACGGCGAATTCGATCGCTTCGATCCGGCGGAAATAGTCCTCGTCGAGCTGATGGTTGAGCCCCGGCTTGTACTCCGGCGTGACGCCGGTGCGCGATTCGAGCGCGTCGAGCAGCGGACCGAGCGCGTCGATCGCCGTGACGCCGCCGTGCCTCGCGTGCCGCGCCATCGCCTCGCGCAGACGCGGCAGCACCAGCGTGTACAGGATGATCGCCCGCTCGTTCCGCGCCTCGGCGACGATCGCAGCGAGATGCGACTCGTCCGTCACGAACGGCCTGCGCCGGATCTCGGTCTCCGCCAGGTGGAACTGGGCAACCGCCGCGCGAACGACGGCTTCGCCCGTCTCGCCGGCCGAATCCGAGACGGCGTAAATCACGCACGGACGACGGATATTCAACCGATTGCCGACCATGGCCCCGCACCTTCCCGCGCGTCAAGACCAGACGATCTTCGCGAAATCCGCGATCCGCCGGATGTCGGCCGCGACGGCCGCCAGCTGGGCCAGACGGTTGGACCGGACGGCCGCGTCGTCCGTCATGACCATGACGCTGTCGAAGTAGACGTTGATCGGATCCTTCAGCTCCGCGAGCGCGTCCAGCGCCTTCGCCGCGTCGCCTTCGGCCAGCGCTTCTTCCGCCCGGACGCGCGCCGACGCGTGGGCTTCGCGCAGCTTCCGCTCCGCCTCGACTTCGAACCGCGACGGATCCACGTTCGCGTGTTCGGCCTTCGCCGCCAGGTTGCACACCCGGTTGAACGCGTCGACCGCCGCCTTGAACGCGTCACCTCGCGCCACCGCCGCCGCGACCGCTTCCGCCCGCTTCACCGCGAGCCGCGGATCGTCGAAGCCGGACGCCATGACCGCGTCGACGATGTCGTACCGGATGCCCGCTTCCGACAGCACGTTCCGGACGCGCAGGCCGAAAAACTCGTACAGATCCTTCAGGATGTCTTCCCGGCTTCGCTTCAGCCCGCGCGCTTCGTAGACGTCGAGCGCGATGCCGAACAGCTCACCGAGCGTCAGCCGCAGCCCGTGCGCGAGCATCGTCTGCACGATGCCGGCCGCCTGACGGCGCAGCGCGTACGGGTCCTGCGAACCCGTCGGCACGATGCCGATCGAGAAGCAGCCGGCGATCGTGTCGATCTTGTCCGCGATGCCGACGACCGTGCCGACCAGTCCTTCCGCCGGCCCGTCGCCCGCGTGGCGCGGCCGATAGTGCTCGTTCACCGCGCGGCAGACCGCTTCGCGCTCGCCCAGCTTGCGGGCGTAATCTTCTCCCATGATGCCCTGCAGTTCGGGGAATTCATACACCATCGACGTGACGAGGTCGAACTTGCAGATGTCCGCGGCCCGGCTGATGTCCGCCCGCGCCGCTTCGTCTCCCGTCACGCGGGAGGCGACGGCGTCCGCCACCTTGCGGATGCGGCGCACCTTGTCGGCCAGCGTGCCGAGCTCCTCGTGCCAGACGATCGTCTCGAGCTTCGCCAGCGCGTCCCCGATCTTCATCTTCTGGTCTTCTTCATAGAAGAACTTCGCGTCCGAGAGCCGCGCGCGCAGCACCTTCTCGTTCCCGCGCCGCACGATGTCGATGGACGTGTCGTCGCCGTTGCGCACCGTGACGAAGTGCGGCAGCAGCCTGCCCTCGCCATCCAGCACCGGGAAATACCGCTGGTGCTCGCGCATCGAGGTGATCAGCACCTCCTGCGGAATGTCGAGGAACGCCGGATCGAACGAGCCGTACAGGACGGTCGGATACTCGACGAGGAACAGCACCTCCTCGAGCAGGTCGTCCTTCACCGCGATATTCCAGCCGCGCTCCTCTTTAAGCGCTTCGATCTGGCGGAGGATCTCCGCCTCCCGCTCGGCAACGTCCGCGATGACATATTGCTCCCGCAGCTTGCTTGCGTATTCGCCGGGCCTTGCGATCGCCGTCTCGCCGCCGAGGAACCGGTGGCCTCGCGTCACGTTGCCGCTCCGCACGCCGGCGATCTCGAGCGGCACGACCGCGTCGCCGTACAGCGCGACAATCCAGCGGATCGGACGGACGAAGCGCAGATCATGGCTGCCCCAGCGCATGCTCTTCGGGAACGTCATCGACGTAATGATGCCGGCGAGCCCTTCCGGAAGCAGTTCCGCCGTCGGCCTGCCTTCGCCGCTCTTCAGCGCGTACACGTACTCGACGCCGTTCAATTCCTTGAAGAACAGCTGCTCCGGACGGACGCCCTGGCTGCGGGCGAAGCCGAGCGCAGCCTTCGTCCAGCCGCCATTCTCGTCCAGCGCGATCTTGCGCGCCGGGCCGCGCACTTCCTCGCGAATGTCGGCCTGCCGGTCCGCCACGCCGCGCGCGAGCACCGCGATCCGGCGCGGCGTCGCGAACGCCTCGATCGAGTCGAAGGCGATGCGCGACGCTTCGAGCCATTCCGCCGTCTTCGCCTTGAGCTGGTCCATGGCGCCGCGCACGTACCGCGCGGGCACCTCCTCCATGCCGATCTCGAGCAGAAGATCCTCAGCCATTCGCCGCCGCCTCCTTCTTCAGCATCGGGAATCCGAGCCGCTCGCGCTCCGCCAGATAGACCGCGGCGCATTGCCGCGCGAGATTGCGCACGCGGATGATGTATCCGGTCCGCTCCGTCACGCTGATCGCGCCCCGCGCGTCGAGCAGGTTGAACGTATGGGAACATTTCAGCGCGTAGTCGTACGCGGGGAACACGAGATTGTGCTCGAGCGCGCGCTTCGCTTCCTCTTCGTACTGGTTGAACAGATTGAACAGCATCGGCGTATCCGACACTTCAAAGGTATATTTCGAATGCTCGTACTCCGGCTGCAGGAAGACGTCGCCGTACGTGACGCCGTCGACCCATTCGAGCTCGAACACGTTTTCCTTGTCCTGGATGTACGACGCGAGCCGCTCGAGGCCGTACGTGATCTCGACCGCCACCGGGTTCATCTCGAGGCCGCCGACCTGTTGGAAATAAGTGAACTGGGTCACTTCCATCCCGTCCAGCCACACTTCCCAGCCGAGCCCCCACGCGCCGAGGCCCGGGTGCTCCCAGTTGTCCTCGACGAACCGGATGTCGTGGTGACGCGGATCGACGCCGAGCCGCTTCAGGCTCTCCAGGTACACCTCCTGGATGTTGTCCGGCGACGGCTTCATGATGACCTGGAACTGATGGTGCTGGTAGAGCCGGTTCGGATTCTCGCCGTAGCGGCCGTCGGCGGGACGGCGCGAAGGCTCGACGTACGCGACGTTCCACGGCTCCGGGCCGATCGACCGGAGGAACGTCATCGGGTTGAGCGTTCCGGCGCCCGTCTCGACGTCGTACGGGTTGACGACGACGCAGCCCTGTTCCGCCCAGAACTGCTGCAGCGTCAGGATGATGCCCTGAAAGTTCATGCCATGCACTCCTTCGCTTTCGAATGATTCACCCGCGCGGCCGTGCGGAAACACGCCAAAAAACTCCCGTCCCACACGCCCGCAATCGGACGCAGGGACGGGAGCGTCTCCCGCGGTTCCACCCTGCTTGGCCGCCCGTCGGATCCCGCGGACAGCCCGCCTTCATTCGCACAAGGACTCCGGAGCGCCGTTTCGTCCGGCCGGACCGTCCGGGCTTGCACCATCCCCGGCTCGCTTCCACCGCATCCGTTGGCCGACTACTTTCTCCGTCATCGTCCATATTCATATTAAGATAATATATCAGGATGATCATGCCATGTCAAACGTTCATCCGGACCGCCGCGGGCCGTCTCCGCCGTCCGCCTCCGGCCGGATCGGCGGCGCCGCCGGCTGTTCGAGCGCGTCCAGCGAATCGAGGAACGCGCGCGACTTCAGCTTGTGCGGCAGATGCGCGTCAACCAGCGCGCGCATGCCGCGGCGGACGGCCGCCTTCGTCTCCGGCCCGACGTTCACCCCGCCGAGCCGCCGGAGATCGACGGCCGCAAACAGCCTGAGCAGCTTGACCGCCTTCTCGCCGAGCGGGAGCACCTGCCGGCCGTCCGCGCGGCAGGCCGGACAGACCGCGCCGCCGAGCGCCGGCGCGAGCGCGTCGAGGCCGTCCGTGCGGCCGCACGAGACGCAAGCGTGAAGTACCGGCGCGTAGCCGGCGGCCTGCAAAATCTTCATCTCGTAGACATGCGTCGTCACCGCCGGGTCCTTCCCGTCCTCGAGCGCGTCGAGGCAGGCGAGCAGCTGGGCGAAGATCCAGCTCCCCGCCTCCTCGTCCTGAAGGGCGCGGTCCGTCAGCTCCGCCGCATAGGAGGCGTAAGCGGCAAGGTCGATGTTCTCGCGCAGTCTGTGATGGGAGCGGATGATCTCGCCGCTCGACAGCGTGCCGAGACCCGATCCCTTGAAATAGACGAACTCCCCGTATGTAAAAGGAAGGGCAAGCGAGCCGTACCGGCTCCGCGGCTTGCTCGCGCCGCGGATCAGCACGCCCGTCTTGCCGTGTGACTCGGTCAGCAGCGTGACAATCTTGCCGCCTTCCCCGTAATCCATCGATCGGATGATGACGCCTTGTACCCGAATCAACACGCCATGAGCCTCTCCCCCCCGCGAGCCGCCTCACGCCGGCCTACTCCGCCATCTCGTCCCAATGGTCGAGCGAGTCCAGCGATTCCGGCGTCGGCTTTTTCTCCCGCTCGCTCAGTTCGTCCATCTCCCGATACAGCAGGAACGCATCCACATCTCCCGTCAACGTGAAGATCTTCCAAGAGAAATCGCGCATGGGAAGTTCATCCTTTCTTCGCCGGCGAAGGCGATCCGCTTCCGGCGGACCGGTCTTCGGCCGGAAAATGCACGACTCTTGCGAAGATTAGGATGCGACGCGCTGCGGCCCGCTATCCCAGTAAGTTCGGACCAGCGCCGGACACCGGCGCCGTCGGTGCGGAAGCCGGGAACGGGGAAAGCGTCACTCGTCCGGCCGAAAGCCGAAATCCCGCAGCACCCGTTCCTGGTTGCGCCAGTCTTTTTTCACCTTGACCCAGAGATCGAGCCAGATGCGCGAGCCGAGCAGCGCCTCGATGTCCTGGCGCGCGGCCGCGCCGACCTCCTTCAGCATCGCCCCGCGCTTGCCGATGATGATGCCTTTCTGCGAGTCGCGCTCGACGTAAATGACGGCCCGGATGTACACGACGCCGTTCTCCTGGACGCGCATCTCCTCGGTCGTCACGGCGATCGAGTGCGGCACTTCCTCGTACGTCAGCTGGAGGATTTTCTCCCGGATCAGCTCGGCGACGATGAACTGCTCGGGATGGTCGGTCACCTGGTCGGCCGGGTAATACATCGGGCCTTCGGGCAGGTAGCGGATGATCTGCTCGAGCAATGTCCCGACGTTGTTGCCCTGAAGCGCGGAGATCGGCACGACCTCGGCGAATTCGAACAGCTCGCGGTACTTCGCGATGGCCGGCAGCAGCGCGTCCGGATGCACCTTGTCGATCTTGTTCAGGACGAGGAACACCGGCGTGTCGGTCCGCTTCAGCTTCTCGATGATGAAGCGGTCGCCGCCGCCGAGCGCCTCCGAGACGTCGACGAGGAACAGGATGACGTCGACCTCGGCGAGCGCGCTGTCGGCCGACCGGTTCATGTAGTCGCCGAGCTTCGACGTCGGCTTGTGGATGCCGGGCGTGTCGAGGAAGACGACCTGCGCCCGGTCCGACGTGTAGACCCCGTGGATCTTGTTGCGCGTCGTCTGCGGCTTGTCCGACATGATCGCGACCTTCTGGCCGATCAGATGGTTCATCAGCGTCGACTTGCCGACGTTCGGCCGGCCGACGATCGCGGCGAAGCCGGAGCGAAAGCGTTCGTCCCGTTCCGCTCCGTCCGGGCCGCCCGAACGATGCGTGCTTTTCGTCTTTTCGGCCACTTCAGCCCGCTCCCCCTTTCCGGGACCGGTCTTCGTCGAGCTGCGTCCGGGTGAACGCGCCGGGCAGCAGCTCCGCGACCGTCGTCACGCGCCATCCGCCGCGGATCGTGCCGAGCACGACCGGCATGTCCGGCGCGCACAGCTCGGCGAGCACCTGCCGGCACGTGCCGCACGGCGTCACCGGTTCGGCGGTGTCCGCCGTGACCGCGATCGCGCGGAAGCTGCGCGGCGGACACCCGGCCGCGATCGCGGCGAACAGCGCGGTCCGCTCGGCGCAATTCGTCGGTCCGTAGGCGGCGTTCTCGATGTTGCAGCCGGGATGGATCCGGCCCTCCGCGTCGAGCAGCGCGGCGCCCACCGCGAAGCCCGAATAGGGAATGTAGGCGCGGGTCCGCGCGTCGGCCGCCGCTTCCAGCAGGGCCTGCGCTTCCCGATCGCCGATCGCGCTCATGCTCATCACGTACGAGGCGCTCCTTTCCGTCTGTCAGTGTTGCCGGATGCGGGACTCGCGATGCGGCCGCCCGTCGCCCGGAGCATGGCCCTCGCCCCATGCCCCGCCTCATGCTCCGAACAGTTCCCGCAGCTTGTCCCACAGCGGCGGGCCGAGCAGGATCAGCCCGACCGCCGCCGCAAACAGCGCGGCGGCGAGCACGCCGCCCGCCGCCGCGTCTTTCGCTTCCTTCGCGAGCGGCTTGCGCTCCGGGCTGACGAGGTCGACGACGCGCTCGACCGCCGTGTTGACCAGCTCGAGGCCGATGACGAGCCCGAACAGGGCGAGCAGGACGGCCCATTCGACGGGCCGCAGCCCGATCCAGAGCGCGAGCAACACGACGACGGCCGTCGCGATCAGATGGATGCGCATGTTCCGTTCCTTGCGGACGGCCAGCGCGATGCCGCTCAGCGCGTACCTTACGCTGGTCAGGAAGCGGCGCATCACCGGGTCAGCCCCGCCCGCCGCAAAATCTCCTCCTGCTTCGCGAACATGACCGCCTCTTCCTCCGGCGTCTGGTGATCGTAGCCGAGCAGATGGAGAAAACCGTGCACGAACAGGAAGCCGATCTCCCGCTCCAGCGAATGGCCGTATTCCTCGCTCTGCGCCTTCGCGCGCTCCAGCGAAATGACGATGTCGCCGAGCATGCCGGACAACGCGGACTCGCCGTCTTCCGGATCGTCGAACACGATGTCCGGCTCGTCGCCCTCCAGCATCGAGAACGACAGCACGTCGGTCGGCCGGTCGATGCCGCGGTATTCGCGGTTCAGCTCATGGATGCGGGCGTCGTCGACGAAGGTGAGCGCCACCTCGCCGTCCGCGACGCCCTCCGCTTCGCCGGCCAGCCGGAGCAGCTCTTTCAGCCGACCGATCCACGCATCCTGAATCTCGATTGCCTCCTGCTCGTTGCTCCATTCGAGCGTCAGACCCATTTACGCCTTCTCCTTCGGTTTCACGTCTTCGGGATATTCGATGCGCGAGTGGAAGATGCCGACGATCGTCTCCTTGAGCGTCTGCGCGATCTTGTCCAGCTCTTTCAGCGTCAGGTCGCATTCGTTGAACTGGTTGTCGTCCAGCTTGTCCTTGATGATCTTGTTGATCATCGACTCGATCTGCTCGATCGTCGGATTGTGCAGCGAACGGACGGCCGCTTCCACGCTGTCCGCGATGCCGACGATCGCCGCTTCCTTCGATTGCGCTTTCGGCCCCGGATAGCGGAAGTCATCCTCCGTGAAGTCCGGCTCGACGCCGGCCGCCTCCGCCTGCTTCAGCGCCTTGTGGTAGAAATATTTCAGCAGCGTCGTGCCGTGATGCTGCTCCGCGATGTCGCGGATCGGCTTCGGAATGTTGTGCGCCTTCAGCATTTCAACGCCGTCGCGCGCGTGGGCGATGATGATCGACCGGCTCAGCTTCGGATCGATCGAATCGTGCGGGTTCTCCATGTGGTTCTGGTTCTCGATGAAGTAGGTCGGCCGCTTCGTCTTGCCGATATCGTGGTAGAACGAGCCGACGCGGCACAACAGGCCGTTCGCGCCGATCGCCTCCGCCGCCGCCTCGGACAGGTTGCCGACCATGACGCTGTGGTGGTAAGTGCCCGGCGTCTCGGTCAGCAGCTTCCGCAGCAGCGGATGGTTCGGGTTCGACAGCTCGATCAGCTTCAGCGCGGACAGGATGCCGAACGACAGCTCGAAGAACGGCATCAGGCCGATGACGAGCACGACGGTGAGCAGCCCGCCGGCGAACGTGCAGGCGGCCGCGTAGAGGATCTCCGCCCGCGGCGGCAGCTCGCCGAACGAGATCACCGCGAGCGCCGCGGCGGTCCCGAACAGGCTCGCCATGGCGCCCGCCTTCAGCAGCGTCGAGCGCTGGGAAGCCTTGTGGACGGTGAACACCGCCGCCATCGAGATGACCAGGATGACAAACCCGAACGTGAAGTCGAAGACCCGCCCGCTTACCGTATTGAACAGCACGCTTCCCGCCGTCGCGAACACGATCGCCGACACGATCGCGAGGTTCAGGTCGATCAGCAACGCGATGAGCACCGGGCCAAGCGCGGCCGGCGCCAGGAAGCCGAGGTACCAGGTGTCCGACGTCTGGATCAACGCGACGATCGCCATCGCGAGCAGGTTCAGCGCGAAGATCATGAGCAGCATGAGCAGCTGCGAATTGCCGTACTTCGCGTTCTGCCCGCCGCCGGGCAGGCCGACGTGCTCCAGATGGCTGTAGATCGCAAGCGTCGACAGCAGCGCGACGACCGCCAGCCCGAAATACGGCCAGACATTCGTCGAGCTCTTGAGCAGCCCGAGCCCTTCAAGCCGCTCGTAGATTTCCGGCGTGATCGTCTGGCCTTTCCGGACGACGATGTCGCCTTCCTTGATCACGACGGGCGGCGTGTTCTCCCGCGCCTGCGCTCGCGCCTTCTCGGTCGCTTCCTGGTCGTAAAACTTGTTCGGCATGATCGCGAATCGCGCCAGCTCGGCGGCGATCTCCCGGTCGGTGCGGTCGTCGAGCGAGCTCGTGTTGACGTACTCGGCCACCTTCGCGCGCGCGGTCTCGGCGTCGGTCAGCTGCTCGACCATCAGCCGGCGCACGGCTTCGGACGCGACCTGGCGGATCGCCTGAAGCCGCTGGCTCGAGAGCAGCGGCAGCTTGTAAAAGGTCTCCTCCGGAATCGTGTAGCGCTGCTCCTTGACGTTGCGCGCCATCTCCTCCAGCAGGCCCGGGTTGTACGTCTCCGAATTGCGGCTGTCCGCGGCGAACCGGTCGACGAACGCGTCGTACCGAGCGGGAATCTCCCGGCGGTAAATGTCGACCTTGTTGTCGAACGAGACGTCCCGGTCCGCGTTCAACTGCTCGATGCGGGCGACGATCTGGTCGACCAGCGATTCGCTTCGCAGCGCCACGATCGAATATTTCGGCTCGACGCCCTCGGCGGCCCTCTCCTTCGCAAGCTCGGTCGCCCGCTCGTCTTCCCATTGCCGGGGAGCCGCGATGTCCCGGGTGCTGACGCCGCCGAGTTCCAGATTGTAGGTTTTCGGAATGAGGCGTGGCGACAGAACGGAGAAAAACAGCAGCGCAAACAGAAGCAGCAGCGTCCAGCGCACCATCGCGCTGCTCTTCCATCCCGCCCGCTGTCTGCGGCCCGGCTGCCGGGCCGCCGCACCGTTCACACTCATGCGGCAATCCTCCTTTGCGGCCTGTACGGCGCCGGAGACCGGACGCCCCCCTCGGGACGCTCCCGTTCCCCTGCCGGCAGAACCGCTTCCCGGCGGTCCGCCCGCAAGCCGTCTATCTTCCGGCCGCCTCTTCCTCGGCGCGCGCATACGCCGCGATGATCTGCTGCACCAGCGAATGACGGACGACATCCGACTCGGTCAGCTCGACAAAGCCGATCTCCTCGATCCCGCCCAGGATGCGCCGCGCCTCGATCAGGCCGGAGTTCTTGCCCCGCGGCAGGTCGATCTGCGTCACGTCGCCGGTGATGACCATTTTCGAGCCGAAGCCGAGGCGGGTAAGGAACATCTTCATCTGCTCGGGCGTCGTGTTCTGCGCCTCGTCGAGGATGATGAACGAATCGTCCAGCGTCCGGCCGCGCATGTAGGCCAGCGGGGCGACCTCGATGATGCCCCGCTCGAACGCCTTCGCCGACTGTTCCGGTCCCATCACGTCGTGCAGCGCGTCATACAGCGGCCGGAGATACGGGTCGACCTTCTCCTGCAGATCGCCCGGCAGGAAGCCGAGGTTCTCGCCCGCCTCCACGGCCGGCCGCGTCAGCACGATCCGCTTGACCTTGCCTTCCTTCAATGCCGCGACCGCGAGGACGACGGCGAGATAGGTCTTTCCCGTGCCGGCCGGTCCGATGCCGAAGACGATGTCCTTCTTGCGGATCTCCTGGACGTAGCGGCGCTGGCCGAGCGTCTTGAACTGGATCGGCTTGCCGCGGTAGGTCGTCGTGATGGACGATTTGAACAGATCGAGCAGCTCGTCCGCCTTCAGTTCGCGCGCCAGCTCGAGGGCGTAGGTGAAGTCCCGCTCGGACGGCGTGTAGCCGCCCCGGACCAGCTCCAGCAGCACGCCGTAAAGCTGCTCGAGGGCGGCCAGCTCGTGCTCCGGGCCCGTAATCACGATCTCGGCGCCCCGGGAGCGGATCTCGGATTGCATTCCGCGCTCAATCAGCCGCAGGTACCGGTCCTGCGGACCGAACAAAGCCAGTCCTTCCGCCGCGCTTGCGAGCGGAATCCTGACGGTTCCCGTCTTCTCGTGCAAAACGTCATTCTCCTTGTGGTCGTACTAGGGGCATTTCGTCGACTATCGACTGCTCCACTTCGAACAGTACTTTCATATAAACTTTACCATTCTCGGACTTGCGATGCAAAATCTTTTCCGCCCGGATCGCCGCGTCCGCGCCCGCTTTCCGCAGGATGTCGGCGCGGGCCTGCATCAGCCCTTCGGCGATCGCCTCGTCTTCCGTCAGCCGCCGTTCCTCGAACGCGACCTCGAGCTGCGTCTCCCGGATGCGGCCGAGCGGCAGCACGATGCCGCGCCACGCCGCGTTCTCCTGGTGCAGCACGGATTCATACTTGGCGAACGGCGGCGCGCCGAACCCGCTCACCTTCAGGCTCCGCCCGCCGAGCACGGCGTGCCAGACCGTGCGCCGCTCGCCCGTGTACGTCTTCGCCTTGCGGACCAGCGGCGACGCGATGTCGTATTCGTGCCAGACGAGGCCGCGCACCGTCCCGTCGGCCGGAACCGTCACGTAGTGCTGTTCGGTGCCGAGGATGCCGGAGATCAGAACGTCGCCTTTCCGCACCCGCTGGTTCTTTTTCACGACGGGCCGGCCCCGGGTCGCGGCGATGCGGGTGACGACCGCGTCTTCCGACGCGATCAGATGGCGCGGGCTGAGCAGTTCCTTCGGCTCCGGCTCGGTCGTCTCGACGACGCGGATCGTGACGAGCGTGCCGCGCTTCTCCACGCCGACCCACGCCGCGCCGGGCAGCGCGAGCTCGAGCCGGCGGGACAGCTCGTCCGCGTCCGGCAGGCGGAACGACCACTGGAACGGGCGCAGCCCTTCCGCGCGCGCCGCCGCCAGAATCCGCTCTTCCGTCAGCCGCTCGTTCCCTTCGACCTCGATGCGCCAGACGAGCGACGACAATAGATAAAGTCCGACGAAGAAGACCACGATTCCCGCCGCAAAAAATTTCCTCCGCCCGATCCGCGCGAGCTGGAACGGCAGCCCGCGCTTGCGGACGATCCGCAGCCGGCAGCCTGTCCGGCGCAAGTGCGGACGCAGCCGGAAAAAATCGCCCGTCGTCACGACGCATTCGAGCTCCCCCCGGCTTGTCCGGCGCAAATCGAGGAACTCGATCCCGTCCGCCGCCGCTTCGCCCAGCAGCCGTTCCGTCCCGGACCCGCTGACGCGGACCGTCACGCAGCCGCGCACGGCATGAAACCATGTCACCTTCATCCGTTCCACGCCCCCTGTCCGTTGATCGAGACTTGCGAAATGACGCCTTCGACGAACACTTCCTCCGTCCAGATGCCGCGAATGACCAGATCCCTGCCCGCGATCTCGAGCCTGCCGTTCGGCAGCCTGAGGCTCAGCCTGTCCGGCGAGAAATGGAGCACGCCCCGATGGTTTTCGATGTAGAGCTGCCGGTCGCCGATCATCGTCAGGCGCGGCAGGTCGAACACGACGTCCTGCGGCAGCTCGAGTATCCGGGCCGTCCAGTGGCGCAAGCGGTGGCTGATTCGGCGCATGGCGGATCCGATCCCTCCCCTTGTACCTTACAAAACTATGCGGCGGGACGCGGAAATATGAGGGAGCGAAAGTCCAGCGCGGCGCGCGGGCGCGGAATGCGCCGCACCGGAGCGTCCGGCACAACAAAAAAACAACCCCTTTGTCAGGTCGACAAAGGGGTTGCCGATCCGGCGCGTCTCAGCGCCCGAATCGCCGGCCGAGCGGATGGCGCGACCGGGGCGGCCCGAGAATTTCGGCCCAGAGGACCGCCTTGCGCAGTTCATCCGGCCCGGCGATCGGTCGGACGGACCGCTGCTCCACCTGCATGGCGGGCGCGACCCGGGAAGCCTCGGCGGATCGCGCGGCCGCAAGATCCGTCTCGCGCGATGCCGCCATGGCGCCGGCGGTCAAAGCCGCATGCGCATACGCCGACGTCATGCCGTTCGCGCGATTCGGGCGCACATCCGCAATGATCACTTGTCCCTGATCATCCGTCCGCCGGCCGGGCTGAACATCGCGCGGGAACGCGGGGCCGCCGTCATCGGCCGGGTCCGGACGCCACGGCGCTTCGGGATGCGCAACTTCCGGCAGGCGCGGCGACTCCGGGGAAACGGGCCAGTCGCCGCCGGACGGAAACGGCCGGTCGGGCTCCCGGGACGGCGGCTGCGCGCCGCCCGTTCCGCCGCCGAAATTCGGCATCCGGTTGCCGCCTCCCTTGCGCTGGAAACGGCCCAAAATGGAGGACAGGATGCCGAGCGCGATCAGAATGGGAAACAGATTGTTGATGATGAACACCAGAATGTCTTCCATCGTTCACCTCCGCCCGGGCGCGGGGCCGTCCGGCAACTTACGCCTTATCATCGTCTTTCGACGGCAGGCCGGACTTGCCGATCGAATCGCGCATCAGCGTGTCGGCTTCGATGTTGCGCATGTTCAGCACGTCCATGACGCCGAGCTTGCCGCTGCGCAGCGCTTCCGCCATCGCGAGCGGCACTTCGGCTTCGGATTCGACGACCTTCGCGCGCATCTCTTCGACGCGGGCGCGCATTTCCTGCTCGAGGGCGACCGCCATCGCGCGGCGCTCCTCGGCCTTCGCCTGGGCGATCCGCTTGTCGGCCTCCGCCTGCTCGGTCTGGAGTTGCGCGCCGATGTTCTTGCCGATGTCGACGTCCGCGATGTCGATCGACAGAATTTCGAACGCCGTGCCGGCGTCAAGCCCCTTGTTCAGCACGGTGCGCGAGATCATGTCCGGATTTTCGAGCACTTCCTTGTGCGAGTTGGCGGAGCCGTTCGTGCTGACGATGCCCTCGCCGACGCGGGCGATGATCGTCTCCTCGCCGGCGCCGCCGACGAGCCGGTCGATGTTCGCGCGCACCGTCACCCGCGCGCGCACCTTGACCTCGATGCCGTCCTTCGCGACCGCCGAGACGAACGGCGTCTCGATGACGCGCGGGTTGACGCTCATCTGCACCGCCTGGAGCACGTCGCGGCCGGCGAGGTCGATCGCCGCCGCCCGCTCGAAACCGAGCGGAATGTTCGCCCGCTGCGCCGCGATCAGCGCGTTGACGACGCGGTCGACGTTGCCGCCCGCGAGATAGTGGCTTTCGAGCTGGTTGATCGTAAGCCCCAAACCGGCCTTCGTCGCCTTGATGAGCGGATTGACGATCCGGCTCGGCACGACGCGGCGGAGACGCATGGCGACGAGCGTGACCATGCTGACGCGGACGCCCGACGCCAGCGCCGAGATCCAGAGCATGATCGGAACGAAGCTCAGGAAGACGATAAGGGCCACGACGATCAACGCGATCAAGACAAACATGCCGACAAGCGAACTCGAACCCATGATTCTCACCCTCCATATTTTGCGGCCTCAAGGCCGATCAGGATTGATCCTTCGACTCCTTCACCACGACGCGCAGACCTTCCACGCGCGCCACGCGGACCTTCGCGCCGGCTTCGACGAAGCCGCCTTCCGACACGGCGTCGATCCGCTCGCCGTCGATCAGGACGACGCCCGCCGGACGGAGCGGCGTCAGCGCGGTGCCCGTCTTGCCCTCGAGATCCGTTCGCGCCTCCGTCGACAGATAGCCTTCCTCGGACGTGAGCGCTTCACGCAGGATGAACTTGTTCCAGACGCCCCGCTTCCGGAAAACGTATCCCGCGATCGCCGCCAGCACCGCCGCCGCGCCGAGGGCGTAGAGCAGCGAGGAGACGGCGTCCCCGGCGTCGTAGGCGGCGGTCGCGATGCCGCCGATGACGGCCGCGCCGCCAAGGATGCCGAGGATGCCGTAGCTCGGCACGAACAGTTCGAGCACGAGCAGGATGATGCCCGCGACGAACAGCGCGACGGACTCCATGCCGGCGAATCCCGCGACATACTGGCCGAAGAAGTACAGCGCAAGCGCCAGAACGCCGACGATGCCCGGCACGCCGAAGCCCGGCACGATCAGCTCGATCACGACGCCGGCGATGCCGATGATGAGCAGGAGCAGCATGACGCCGGGCTGCGTGAGCACCCGCGCGGCCTTCTCGGCCGGCGTCGGCTCGACGTGCACGACGGCGCGCTGCTCCAGGCCCAGCCACGCGATCGTCTCGTCCACCGAATCGGCCAGGTGGTCGGCGTATCCGACCCGCACCGCCTCTTCGGCGGTCAGCGTCAGGATGCCGCCGGAATCCCGCCCGAGACCCGGAAGCTCGCCGCGGAAGTTCGGATCGGCCATCGCGGCGGCGATGTCCGGATTCCGCCCGGACGCTTCGGCCGCGTCGCGCATCTCCGCCGTCCAGGCGGAAATCATTTTCGGATTGTCCACCAGATTGCCGGACGCGTCCACCATGGCCGCCGCTCCGATCGAACTGCCCGGCCGCATCACGATCTGATCCGCGTTGAGCGCGATGTACGCGCCCGCCGAGAACGCCTTGCTCTCCACGAAGGCGGTGACCGGAATCGGGCTGGTCCCGATCAGATCGCCGATGTTCTGCGCGTTTTCGAGCCGGCCGCCGTTCGTGTTGATGACAAGCACGATCCGCTCGGCCCGCGCCTCCTCCGCCTCGCGGAACGCCCGTTTGAGGAATGCTTCGAGCCCGGATTCGATCGTCTGCCGGACCGGTATGACATAGACGGCCGGACCGGGGCCCGCCGATTCCGTCTCCGCGGCCCGCGCCGGGGTAACGGACGCCGCGAACGCCGCGAGCAGCGCGGCCAGCAGCATCAGCGCGGCGGCTGCAGTCCGAAGCCGGTGTTGCACATTGTACGGCCGCATCCATCTCGCCTCCCGATGATGTGGTAGGGTTGCCCGACGGTCGAAATTCTATTTCCGGTGGGTGCAGCGCTTACATTTTTCCGGTGGGTGCAGCGCTTTTATTTTGGGCTGCACCGTAACGCATGTCGAAGCAGAAAAGCGCTCCTTTCGGGAGCGCTTTGCTTGCAAACGTCAACTGAGCTGCTGCGACACGATCTGATTGACCAGCTTGCCGTCAGCGCGGCCTTTCACCTTCGGCATCAAGGCCGCCATCACTTTGCCCATGTCGGCTTTGGAAGAAGCGCCGGTCTCCTGAATGGTCTGCTGTACGAGGGCTGTCACTTCTTCTTCCGTGAGCGGCTTGGGAAGGTAGGCGCTGATGATCTCGATCTCGGCGGTCACCTGCTCCGCCAGATCGGCACGGCCGGCTTTCTCGAAATCCTGGAGGGAATCCTTGCGCTGCTTGATCTCGCGGCTCAGGACATCGATCAGCTCGCTGTCGTCAAGCGGCCGCTTGCGTTCGATCTCCTGGTTCTTGACCGCCGCGCGAATCATGCGCAGGACGGAAAGTCTGAGTTTGTCCTGGCTTTTCATCGCCAGTTTCATATCTTCGTTCAGCCGTTCGGCGAGGGTCATCTCGGGAAGATCCTCCTAGTACTTTCTCTTGCGCGCAGCCTCGGACTTCTTCTTGCGTCTTACGCTCGGCTTCTCGTAGTGCTTGCGCTTCCGGATTTCGGCCAGAACGCCGTCCTTCGCAATGGAACGCTTGAAGCGGCGCAGCGCAGCGTCGATGGATTCGTTCTTGCGTACTCTTGTCTCGGACACCCGTCTTCCCTCCCTCCGGAACGGACCGCAGCCGTACAGCAAACACGGTAATCAAAATTATTATAGGTGATCGCAAACGGCAGTGTCAACTTGCGTCCGGCTGTACGATTGCTCCCAGTTTCCGCCCCGCGAGCAGGTGGACGTGCAGGTGGTAGACGACCTGGCCGCCGTCCCGGTTCACGTTGTTCACGAGCCGGTAGCCGGATTCGGCGACGCCGAGATCGGCCGCGATTTTCCGCGCCGCGGCGAAAATCTTCGCGACAAGCGCGCCGTCTTCGTCCGTCACGTCGTTCATCGTCGGGATGTGCTTTTTCGGAATGATCAGCACATGAATCGGGGCGGCCGGCTGGATATCCTTGAACGCCAGCACGTCGTCGTCCTCGTACACCTTCGAGGACGGCAGCGAACCTTCAACGATTTTGCAGAACACGCAATCCGACATCAGGGCTTCCTCCCGTCTGCTGCCCGCCCGGACGCGCGAACGCCGCATGGAACGGGAAAACGCGCCTCCGCGGCGGGATTTTTTTCTTCCATTGTAGCCAAAAAGATGCCCCTCGTCCAATCGGCGCTTCGGGATTCATCTCAAATTAATTAGACTATCAGTCTAAATTGATATGGATTCGGACCGGGAGTCCGTCGTATAATGGACACAAATCCGTCACAAAATCACCATGCGAAAGGCGGCTGACGGTCCGTGCGCGCCTCGACGCGGAAGAAGAAATATCTCGTCGCGGAGACGGCGTTCCGCCTGTTCCGCGAGCGCGGGTACGACAATGTGTCCGTCGACGACATCATCGCGGCGACCGGCACATCGAAAGGGACGTTCTATCACTATTTCAAGAGCAAGGACGAACTGCTCGGCGAACTGCCGCTGCGCCAGCTGGACGTGCTCGAACGGTGGACGAAGGAGCGGAGCCCGCTCAGGATCCGCTCGCTGGAGTCGCATATGCTGCAATTGTTTTTGGACCTCGGGTCGGTTTTGGAGCCGGTGCCGCGCGTCGTGCATCATCTGGCCGCGGTCAGCGCCGACCAGCCGTATCTGAGACGGCTGCAGAACCGGCTGCGGGCCGCGCTGCTGGAGGAGCTCATCCGCTGGCTCGGCGACCGGGACAAGGCGGCGTTCCTGATGGCCGTCTATGACGGCACGGTCACGGCGTGGCTGAACGGCGAAGGCGCCAGCCTCGAGGATCTGCTGCGCCGCCGGATGGCCGCCGCCTGGGCCGGGATCCGGCACATGCACGAAGCGGAAGATTGGACATACAGCCGGGATTCCGGCGCGAAGGAGGAACATCGCATGCGAGTAGCCGTCATCGGCGGCGGTCTGGCGGGGCTGACCGCGGCCGCCTATCTGTCGGAGCAGCCCGGCGTGGAAGGCGTGCTGTTCGAGCGCAGCCCGCAGCTCGGGGGCCGCGCGTTCACGTACGAGAAGGCGGGATTTACCCTGAACTACGGCGCGCACGCCGTCTACGGGCTGGACCGGCATACGCTGTCCGTGATCGAGCAGGAATTGGGCCTCTCGTTCGGCAGCCGCCAGGTTGACAGGCGGCGCGTCATGTACGCGAAGAACGGCGAGATCACGACCGCGCCGCTCGACTTCGTCAACCTGATGAAGACGGAACTGCTGGACGCGAAGGCGAAGATGCGGTTCGCCGCGGAGGCGGCGGCGGTCATCGCCAACATCCACACGCTGAAAAATTACCCGACCCTCGGCGACTACCTCGCGGAGTCCGGAGCCGACGAGACGGTGAAGGAGCTGTGGGAGCATCTCGTCTGCTCGAATTTCTTCATCGCGCCGGAGGACGCCCGCAAGGTGCCGGGCCACGTCATCAGCGACTATTACCACAACCTGTTCCTGTCGCAGCGGCCGGTCAACTATATCCTCGGCAGCTGGGCCGTCATCACGAACCAGCTCCGGCTGAAGATCGAGTCGTCCGGCCGGTGGGAGATCGCCCTGCAGGAGGGCGCGGACGGCATCCGGTACGAGAGCGGGCGCTATGTGATCGTGACGAAAAAGCGCGAGGAAGCGTTCGACCGCGTCGTATTCGCGATGCCGGTGCAGCAGGTGGTCAAGCTGCTCAAGGGCACGCCGTGGGAGCCGTTCCTCGCGCCGTACGAGAACAACCGGCCGACCGAAGTCATGGTGTACGACATCGGGCTCAGCCGGATCGTCGCGCGGCCGTTCAGCTACATCAGCGATCTCGACAACAAGATGTTCATTACCGACGTCTCCGCGACGGACGACACGCTGGTGCCGGAAGGCGGCCAGCTGCTGCAGGGCGTCGCCTATCTCGCGGACGACGCCTTCGAGAGCGAGGAGCAGCGCAAGGCCTACCTCGATGAGCGGCTGGCCGGCATGGAGGCGCTGTTCGACCGGCATTACCCGGGCTGGCGCGACCACGTCGTCGTCAAGCGCGTCTCGAAGAAGGCGATGGTGCAGAGCGTCAAGCATACGGCGGACAACCGGCTGCTGCCGGTGCGGCTCGAGAGCGTGCCGTTCTACTTTTGCGGCGACGGCTGCGAAGGCAAGGGCGAGCTGGCCGAGCGCGCCTTCTCGAGCGCGCGCAAGGCGGCCGGGCTGCTCGCGGCCGAGCTGAGGCCGCTGGCCGCGGCCGCGCGGTAGGTGGGGCGAACCATGCGCACGGACCGGCAATGTAATGCATTTTTGCACTACATGGGGCCGATTCAGGCGTACGGGTCGGCCATGTAGTGCATTTTTGCACTACATGGGGCCGATTCAGGCGTACGGGTCGGCCATGTAGTGCATTTTTGCACTACATTGGGCCGATTCAGGCGTACGGACCGGCAATGTAGTGCATTTTTGCACTACATGGGGCCGATTCAGGCGTACGGGTCGGCCATGTAGTGCATTTTTGCACTACATTCGGCCAAACCATGCGCACGGACCGGCAATGTAATGCATTTTTGCACTACATGGGGCCGATCCAGGCGTACGGGTCGGCCATGTAGTGCATTTTTGCACCATATTCGGCCGAACCGGGCGCGACAAAAAAGCGGGATTGCTCCCCGTCGTGGGAGAATCCCGCTTTTTTGGTCGCAAGAGCGCTGCTTACGAGCCGGACGCGGCCCAATCTTTCAGCGCCTGCGCGGCCCCGGCCGCGGCGTCGATCCAGCGCCCGCCAGCCGCCAGTTGCATGGCCGCCATGTCCGTCAGGTCGGCCGGCACGTGCACGCTGTCCGCTGACGAAGCCAAACTTTCGAGCAGCGCCTTGAGCCTGTCCAGGTCGGCAAGTTCCGCCTCCGAGAGCGGCTCCGTATGCGCGCCGAGCTCGCGGAGCTTCGCGTTCGCAGCCTGCAGCGCGGCCATCGCTTCCGCCTCGATCGCCTTCACATGCGCGCCCGCGGGTTTCGCGGACGCCGCCCCGATCAGCCGCGCGACCGCCGGCAGCCCGGCCGACAGATCCCCCTCCAGCTCCACCTTGATCCGGACGCGGTCCGCGCCCTGCGCGAGCGCGAGCCGTTCCAGCGTTCCGGACGCGGAAGCGAGCGCGACGGACGCCGCGGCCAGATCCCCGGCCAGCTGATGGCCTTCCGCCTCCCGCCTGTCGCGGCCGTCCTGCAGCACCAGCGTGTACAGATAAACGTTGCCGATCAGGCTGAGCACGAGCAGCACGGACACGATCGGCGCGTACCAGCCGCGCTTCCCCTTCGCCTCATCAAGCTCGACTTCTTCGCTTTCATGCGTCGCTTTGTCGTTCATGTCCATCACCTATCACAGTGTATCACGCCGGCTACAGCGTTTCCAGACGGACGCGGCTGCCGCCGCCCGCGGGATCCGCCGGCTCGACGATGAGCCGCCTCGGCAGACGCGCCCGCAGCTCCGGTACGTGGCTGATGACGCCGACCGCGAGACTCTCCGTATGCAGCCGTTCGAGCGCGGTGACGACCGTGTCCAGCAGTTCGGGGTCGAGCGTGCCGAACCCTTCGTCCAGGAAGAAAAACTGCAGCGGATGCCGGCCGCGCAGCTGAATCTGGCCGGACAGCGCAAGCGCCAGCGCCAGCGAGGCGAGGAACGTCTCGCCGCCGGACAGCGAGCTGACCGGTCGCCGCATGCCGCCGCTCGCGTCATCCCGGACGACGAAGCCGCCGGCCGAATCCAGTTCGAGAGCGTACCGCCGCTTCGTCAGGAAGCCGAGCCGCTCCGATGCGGCGCGGCACACCTGCTCGAGCTGTGCCTCGGCGACGAATTCGACGAACGCGTTGCCGCGAAAAACGGACTGCAGCTTCGCGTACCTGCCCGCCAGCTCCTCGAGTTCGAGACGCCGGCTTTCCAGCTCCGCCCATCGGGCGGCCTTCCGCTCGAGCTCCTCCAGGTCGCGCTCGGCCTTCGCCGCGGCCGCCAGCGCCTCCTCGGCGCGCGCCTTCGCCGCCTCGAGCCGCTCTTCGCCCGCGCGCCATTCGTCGTCGCTCACCGAGCGGCCGCGCAGCACCTCGTCAATATGGGCGATGCCCGCCTCGATCTGCCGCATCGCTTCGCGGTGCGCCTCGATCTCGGCCGCGATCTCCGCCTTGCGGGGCAGCGCTTCAAGCGCCGCCCGCGCATCTTCGGCGTCGCGGAAGTCGGACGCTTCGAGCTGCTCCCGCAGCCGGCGCAAAGCCTCCTGTTCCCGCGCCGCCGACGACTGCGCCACTTCCGCCGCGGACGCTCGGCTTTCGGCCGCCTGCTGAAGCAGCGTCGCCTCCGTCTCCCGCCGCTGCCGGCAGTCGGCGAGGCGGGCGCGCAGCGCCTCCGCTTCCCGCCGCGTTTCCGCGATCAGCTCGGCGGCGGGTCGCCCGCCCGTCCAGGACGCCAGACGATCGCGCATCTCTTCCAGCTTCCGGCTCCGGCTTTCGAGCCGCTCGCGCCACACTTCGCGCTCCAGCCGGGCTTCATGCATGCCGCGCTCGGCTTCCTGCGCCAGCTTCTGCTGCTCCTCGACGAACGGGACGCTGCGTTCGAGCTTCTCGCGGATCTCCTGCGCTTCGCGGTCGCGCCGCTCCCATTCGCGAATCGCCTCGTCCACCCGCTCCGGCTCGAGCGCCGGGAACCGGCCGCTCCACGCGTCCAGCAGCGTCCGGTGCGCTCCGGCCGCTTCGCGGTGACGCTGCCGGACGGCCTCGGCGGCCGCGGCCGATGCCCCCGCCTCGGCGGCCGCGCGCGACAGGGCGCGGTCGGCTTCCGCCAACGCCCGCGCAAGTTCGTCCGCCTCGCGGTCCAGGGAGCGCCATTCCGTTTCGATCAGGCCGAACAGACGGTGCGATTCCGCCGCCCGCGCGGACGCCGTTTCAAGCACGGACGCCGGCGACGCGCCCGTATCGCCATCCGAAACCGCGGCACTCAAGGCCGGTTCGCCGGCGGATAAGGTATCGGGGGCCGCGATCGACGCCGCCGCTTCCCGCCAGGCGTCCGCGAAACCATCGGCATCCGCCCCGGTCGCATCCGGCGCAAACCCGACGGCTTCGCCCAGCCTGCGCGCCGTCTGCACGGCCTGCCGCAGCAGCGCGCCCGCGCTCACCCGCAGATCGCCTAGCTCGCGGGCGAGCCGTTCGCCCCGGAGGACGAGCGCTTCCGCTTCCCCGCCGTCATCGCCGGCCTCGCCGGGCTCAGGCGCGTGCGGGCGCGGATGGTCGAGCGCGCCGCACACCGGGCACGGCTGCCCGTCCCGCAACGTCGCGGCCAGCCGGGCCGCCAGCTGCCGGCGTTCCGCTTCGCGCACCCGCTCGCGCAGCGCGGCGACGACCTCGGGCAGCCGCTCCGCATCCCGCCGGACGCCCGCTTCCAGCGCGTCCAGCCGGCGGATCATCCCGGCTGCCCGGCCGAGCAGCGCCTCCGCCTGCCGCGCCAGCGCCTCACGCCGGCGCTCCGCCTCCAGCGCCGCTTCCCGCGCGCCCGCCAGCGCCTGCTCCGCCCGGGTGAGCTCCCGCTCGGCCTCGTTCAAGCGGGAGGCGGCGGCACGGAGCTGTTCCACCTGCGCGGCGGCCGCCATCCAGGAGGCGCGCTCCTCCGCCGACAACTCGACCGTCTTCAGCTGCTCCCGAAGCTCCAGCTGCCGGGCGGCCGCCCGCTTGAGCGTGTCGGCGGCCTTTGCCGCCTGCGCCTGGCAGGCGCGCATCCGCTCTTCGGCTTCGGCGAGCCGAAGCCGGCCTTCCTCCGCCTCCCGCGCGACCGCCGCCGCCTCGCGCTCGAGCGCTTCCGCGTGCGAGAGCTGCTCGAGCCTCGCCGCCATGCGCGGCTCCGCTTCGGACGCCTCCCGCTCCGCCGCAGCCCACGCGGCTTCCGCCGCCTCGGCGGCCGCCTTGCGCTCGGCATGCCGACGTTCGGCTTCCGCATGACGCGATTCCGCTTCCAGCCGTTCGCGCCGCGCCTCATCCCAGGCCCCGATCACGGGCGCAAGCCGCTCCGCCTGCTCAAGGCGAGCCAGCTCGGCCTCCAGCTTCGCGATCCGCACCGCGTCGGCAAGCAGCGCCTCCCGCCGCGCGGCGAGCGCGCGCCGCTCCAGTTCGCGCTCGCGCACCTGGCGCAGCCCGGCGTGCGCCGCTTCGGCGGCGGCGAGCTCCGCGCGGGCCGTCGCGGCGGCCTCCGCCGCCAGCCTGCGGGCTTCCGCGGCGGCTGCCCGCGCCGCTTCGGACGCGTCGCCGAGCCCCCGCTGCTCGGCGGCGGTCCGGGCCAACTCCGCGCCCGTCTCCTGGGCGCGGCGGCTCAGCCGCTGCAGCAGCTCGTCGCCGTAGCGCTCGAGCGCGAACAGCCGCTGCAGCATCTGGCGCCGGTCCTTGCCGCCCAGCGACAGAAACTCCGCGAACTTGCCCTGCGGCAGCACGACCGCGCGCGTGAAATCGTCCATCGTCAGGCCGATCCGCTCCTCGACGCACCGGTTCACGTCGGCGAGCCTCTCGGCCAGCACCGCGTCGCCCTCCGGCCGGACTTCGACGAAACGGCACAGATGGCAGGTGATCGACGCGTCGCCGACCCGCTTGAATCCGCGTTCGACCCGGAACCGCTTCGTCCCCTCCGCGTCCGCAAGCTCGAACGTGAAGGAGACCGAGAGCGTGTTCTCCATCTGGTTCATGATGCCCTGCGTGCCCTTCGCGGCCCGCTCCACCTTGCCGTACAGCGCCAGCGTCATCGCGTCGAGGATGGTCGACTTGCCGCTCCCCGTCGGTCCGAATATCCCGAACACGCCGCCCTCGCAGAGCCGCGTGAAATCGACCTCCTGCTTCTCCCGGTAACTCTGCAGCCCGGCCAGCGTCAGGCGGATCGGCTTCATGCGACATCACCCCGTTCTTCCGCTACCGCCGGACGGACGCCGCCCGAATGCGGCCACCTCATGAAAAAAGGCATCCCGCCAAGCGTCACGCTCATCCGGCATCCCCTCCGTCGCCGGCAGCCCCGACCGGACCGCCCGAATCGTCCTTCCTTCCGCCGGCCGGAACGGGCGCGTCGCCCGCGTCCTGCTCGGCCAGCAGTTCCAGGAACAGCCGCACCAGCGCTTCGTCCGGTTCGGCGCCGCCGGTCTTCTGCGCGTAGAACCGGCGGAACAGTTCGTCCACCGGCAGCTGGTCGCGCCGAACCGCCTCCGCCCCGCTCCGCTCCCTATCCTCCGGAAAGACAGGCCGGATATGGACAATGCCGTCATGCGCCTTGCGCAGCCGCGCGATTTCCTCCGGGGCGATCAGATCGGCCGTATGTACCTCGAGATCGATCCAAGCCCGCGCGTCGCGCCCCTCGTCAAGCCATCGCCACACTTCCGCAAGCCCGCCCGCCGCCGTCCAGCGGACAAGCGGCCGGCCCGACGACAGCAGCACTTCACGCGGTTCGACCGGACGGCCGGGCGCGGCGTCGAACAGGACGACCGACTTCGCCTGGCCCGCTTCCGAGAAGCTGTAGGCGATTGGCGAGCCGCAGTAGCGAACCGTCTCCCGCCCGGCGACCCGCTGCGGCCGGTGCAGATGCCCGAGCGCCGTATACTGCGCGGCGGCCGGCAGCGCGGACGGATCGACCGTGTAGGCGCCGCCGACCTGGATCGGCCGCTCCGAATCGGTTTCGACGCCGCCGAGCACGTACAGATGGCTCATCGCCAGATTCACCGCGTCCGGCCGGAACGCGGAGGCGAGCTCCTCCATCAGCCGTCCGACCCGCTCCGAATACGCGGCGCGCAGCGCCTCCTCGTCCCCCTCCGCCGCAAGCAGCTCGTTCAGCCGCGACTCGGACGGATAGGGCAGCGCCGCGATCACGGCGGTCTCGCCCGTGCGCGGGATGCCGATTGCCATCGGCGTCGCGGACGGCAGCCCGGCGAGATGGATGCCACTCCGCACCGCGAGCGGGGCGCTGGCCGCGATCCGCTCCGGATGGTCGTGGTTGCCCGCGATAACCGCCACCGCCCGGCGGCCGCCGTCCGCCAGCCGGGTCAGCGCCTCATAGTAAAGCTGCTCCGCGGCGGCCGGCGGGTTGACCGAATCGTAGACGTCTCCCGCGACGAGCACGAGGTCGATCGCCTCGTCCTCCGCGATCGCGACCAGCTCGTCGACGAACGCCTCCTGTTCGGGCAGGCGGCTCCTGCCCTCCAGCGTCCGTCCGAAATGCCAGTCGCCCGTATGCAGCACGCGCATGCCGCATCCCTCCTTCATGCTTGCGATCCGCGCCTAGACGATCCGCGCCGATCGCCCCGCGTCGAAGAAAAAGACATGCGCCTCGTCAACCGGCCGTCCGAGGATCTCTCCGATTGATTCCGCGTACAGCTCCAGCTGGAACCGGTGGCGCTCCGCGGCGGCCGGAACGTCGCCGTCCCGGATCCGGTCCGTCTTGTAATCGAGCAGGACGAGTCGGCCTTCCCCGTCTTCGAACAGGCAGTCGATGACGCCCTGGATGAGCACGGGTTCCCGGGCGACGGACGGATCGTCCGCAAGCTCCGGCCGGATGCGGCCGGCCGGCACCGTGCGGCTGAACGGCACTTCCCGCATCACGCGCCGGGCGGCGGCGAGCCGCCGTCCGAGATCGCCCGCGAAGAACGCGGCGATCGCCGCGCAATCGACCGCTTCCGCCTGCGCCGGCGTCAGCAGCCGCCGCTCGACCATCGACCGGACGAGGGCGCGCACGTCGTCCTCATCATGCGGTCCGGCGGCCGGCACATGCTGCATGACCAGATGCGCAGCCGTGCCGCGTTCCGCCGGCGTCAGCGAGCGCTCCTCCAGGAAGCGCGGCCGGCGGAGCCGGAACGCGGACGCATCTCCGCCCTCCGCAGCGGCCTCAGACGCCGCGTTCCCCGGCCATTCGGCCGCCGGCGTCTCCTCGCTTTCCGCCTCGGCAGAGGCGAGCTGCCGCTTCATCTCGGTGACGGACGTCTTCGCCGCGACGCCCGCGGCGGCTTCATGCGGATAGCGCCAGGACAGGCGCCGCTCCACCTCGTCCGCGTGCATGCCCGCCGACGGCAGCGCTTCGCCCGCCGCCATCCGGCGCGTCAGCTCCTCGCGCTCGCCCGCTTCTTCCGCGACCGTCTCGGCGGCGGCCGCGGCCTCCGCGACCAGCAGCTCCGCGGGCGTCACGCCGAACCGCCAGCCGAGCGCGACGACTCCTTCTCCTGCGGATGTGTCCGTCTCCGCCGACGGTTCGGCAAGCCGCGCCACCGGCGGGATCAGCCAGTCGAGATAAGAGCGCGCCGACGTCAGCGCGTGGTCCGGCATGCCGCCGTCCGGCCGCGCCGTCTGCCGCCACCGCTCCAGCTTCTTCTCCGCGTCCTTCGTCGTGCCGAGGAGGATCATTTTCTCCTTCGGACGGGTCATGGCGACGTAGAGCACCCGCATCTCCTCCGCGAGCATCTCGGCCCGGAGCCGCCTGCGGATCGCGAGCTGCGGCAGCGACGGGAAGCTCACGCGCAGGTCCGGATCGACGATCCGCGGCCCGAATCCGAGCTGCTTGTGCATCAGGAACGCGCCGTTCAGATCCGTCAGGTTGAATCGCTTGCCGAGGCCGGCGACGAAGACGACGGGAAACTCCAGCCCTTTGCTCTGGTGGATGGTCATGATGCGCACGACGTCGTCCTGCTCGCCGAGCGTTCCCGCCGTGCCGAGATCGCCGCCCTGCTCGCGCAGCCTGTCGATCATCCGGAGGAAGCGGAACAGGCCGCGGAACGAAGTCGCTTCATACTGCCGCGCGCGGTCGAGCAGCGCCTGCAGGTTCGCCTGCCGCTGCAGGCCGCCGGGAAGGCCGCCCGCCAGATCATAAAAGCCGGTCTCGCGGTAAACGCGGCGGATCAGCTCGGTCAGCGACCCTTGCCGCGCCTCGTTCCGCCAGCGCTCCAGCAGCGCGAGGAACTTGTCCAGTTTCCGGCGCAAGTCTTCCGGCGCCTCCGGATCCTTCGCCGCCGCCCGGACCGCGTCGAAGAACGGCCCGCGGCGCGCGGCGATGCGCACGGCGGCCAGCTCCTCGGCATTCAGGCCGCCGATCGGCGAGCGCAGCACGCCGGCGAGCGGAATGTCCTGGTACGGGTTGTCGATGACGCGCAGCAGCGACAGCATCGTCTCCACTTCCGTCTGCTCGAAATAGCCGCCCCTCTGCTCGGCGTACGCCGGAATGCCCGCGGCGGCGAGCTCGTCCGCCATCGCCTCCGCCCACCATTTCTGCGAGCGCAGCAGGATGACGAAATCCCGCCACGTCGCGCGGCGATGGACGCGCCGCGCCGCGTCCCAGACGCGCAGCGGCGGCCGCCCGTCTTCGCCGGCGATCATCGCGCGGATGCGCGCGGCGATCCAGCGCGCCTCCAGCTGCGCCATCTCCAGATCCTCGAGTTCTTCCGCGGCTTCGTCCGCCGCTTCATCCGCTTCCGCCTCGCCGTCCTCTTCGCCGTCCGCCGCTCCGCCCGAATCGGAGCCCCTGTCGAGCAGCACGCACTCGACGATGAACGGATCGTCGCCGTCCTTCTCCGGATCGGGGTCGGGATACGACGCGCCGTATTTCAGCTCGGCGCGCTCGTCGTAGTCCATCTCCGCCGCGCGCTCGCGCATGATGATCCGGAACAGGTCGTTGACGCCGCTCACGACTTCCTTCCGGCTGCGGAAGTTGCGCGCGAGGTCGATGCGCCGCCCCGGCGATCCGTCGCCGTCGTCCCCGGCGGCGTACCGCCGGTACTTGTCCAGGAACAGTCCGGGCTCGGCCAGCCGGAACCGGTAAATGCTCTGCTTCACGTCGCCGACCATGAACCGGTTGCCGGCGCCGGGACGGGCGATCAGGTCGATGATCGCCTCCTGCACCTGGTTCGTGTCCTGGTATTCGTCGAGCAGAATCTCCTCGAACTGCTCGCGGTACTCGAGCGCCGCGGCGGACGGGATCGGCCGCTCCGGCGTCGAGGCCGGATCGCGCAGGATGCGCAGGCAATAGTGCTCGAGATCGCCGAAGTCGACGAGCCCCTTCGCCCGCTTGACCGCTTCGTACCGCCGTCCGAATTCAATGACGAGCTCGGCCAGCGCCTCCATGAGCGGAGCGCAGGCATTCAGCTCCTCGGCGTATTCGGCCGGCGTCCGGCCGAACAGCTCTTCCGCGAGCCCCGACACGATCTTCTTCGCGTCGTCCCGAAGCCTCTTGACCCGCTCCTGCAGCGCCTTGTCCGTGTCGTTGCCGCGCTGCGATCCCAGCCGCCCGAACGATACGGCGCGGAATGCGTCGTACCATTCCTCCATCGGCCTGTTCCGCACCGTCTCGAGCAGGGAACCGACGACGGACAGATCGTTCCGCAGCGCCGGAACATATGCCGCCGGTCCGGCGGGCATCATCGCGCCCGCGAGCGCCTGCCCGAGCAGCGATTCGGCCCCTTCCAGCTCGAGCAGCGCGAACCGCCGGAGGTCCCGGCCCCATTCGCTGTCCGCCAATTGGTCCGGGCTTGCGGCGCGGAACGCGGCGGCGGAGGCGCGCAGCCACTCCTCCGGCCACGGATGGCTGAGCGAGAACCGGTACAGCTCCAGCACCAGCCGCGCCAGCGGCTCGTCACTCCGGTCGCCGCCGAACGTCTCGGCCAGCCTGGCGAACATGCCGTCCCCGTCACCGGCGTACTTGTCTTCGAACAGGTCCTGCAGCGTCTCCGCCTGCAGCAGCTCGGCCTCGGTCTCGTTTGCGACCCGGAAGCCCGGATCGAGCCCGATCATCGGATAGTACCGGCGGATGACATCGAGGCAGAACGAGTGAAGCGTCATGATCGACGCCCGGCCCATCAGGGCGAGCTGCCGGCGCAGATGCTCGGAGCCCGGGTCCCGCTCCAGCGCCCGCTCGAGCGCGAGCCGGATCCGTTCCTTCATCTCCGCCGCCGCCGCGTTCGTGAACGTCGCGACCAGCAGCCGGTCGACGTCGGTGTCGGAAGAGATTTTGCGGATGATGCGCTCGACGAGCACCGCCGTTTTGCCCGAGCCGGCCGCCGCCGCGACGAGCACGTTCCGCCCGGACGCCTCGATCGCCTGCAGTTGTTCCTTCGTCCACGATGGTCCCGCCGCCTTCGCCGTGATGCCCTCGGCCATCATCCTTCACCTCCGCTCCTTGCCAAAACATTCCCGCCGCCCGCCGACGCTTCACCCGCGACCGGGGCTGTTTCGTTTTCGCCCGCGCTTTTTCCCTGATCCGCCGATTCCGTGCCTTCGCGCAGCGCTTCCCAGATCCGGTCCTTCGGAATCCGACCGAGCCGCCGGTACCCGCCCCCCTCGACCAGCGGATCGAAATGGCATACCGGCTTGTACGGACAGAACACGCACGGCGACCGGTCGCCTTTCCGGTACGGCGCGATCGCGATTTCGCCGTCCAGAATGCGGCTTCCGATCCCGACGATCGTCCGCCGGACCGCGCCGCGCAGCACGCTCCATTCGTCCCGCGTCACGACGGCCGAGCCGCTGTAGAACCCGCCTTCCTTCTTGAGCCCGACCGGAATCAGTTCCGACCGGCCCGCTTCCAGCCCGTGGTCCATCATCCGGACGATTTCCTCGTCCGCCGTGAGCAATCCGCGCGTCTTGTAGCGCTTCATCGACCGCTTGCGGACCTCGTCGGCCGGCAGCGGCGCGGGCGCGGCGATCAGCGGATCGTGCACGTGGAAATAGAGCACCCCCGCGGGTTCGGCCGGCTTGCCGAGCCAGACCGGAGCATGGGTGAGCAGCGCGTCCATGTAGGTGAGCAGCTGCAGCGTCAGCCCGTGGACAACGTCCTCCAGGCGCAGCGCGTGCGCCGACGACTTGTAGTCGATGATGCGCAGCAGCAGCCCGTCCTCCGACTCCGCCGCGTCGACGCGGTCGATCCGACCGATGACCTCGACGGATCGGCCGTCGCCGGCCGGCAGCACGAGCGGCGGCAGCTGGCCGTCCGGCCCGAAGGCGATCTCGAGCCCGACCGGCACGAACCTGCCGCGCCGCGCGTGTTCGGCGAGCGCCGACGCCGTGCGCGCCAGCGTCCGCTTCAGCCTGCGGGCGATGTAGCCGTAGCGGCTGCTGCTCAAGAGGATGCGGGATTGCAGGCGCGGCACCAGGCTGTCGACGATGTCGGACACCGCCTTCGCGATCTCATCCGGCGACGCCTCGCCCAGCCGTCCGCCGTACGCTTCCGCAAGCCGCGACAGCGCCGCGTGGAACAATTGCCCCACGTCCGGCGCCTCGAGCCGGAACAGCCGGCGCTCCTCCAGCTTCAGCCCGTACGCGGCGAAATGTTGGAACGGGCACGCCGTGAACCGCTCCATGCGCGACACGCTCGCCAGCAGCCGGTCGCCGTACAGCCGGCGCGCCGTCAGCGGCAGGAGGCGGGCCGCTTCGTTCCGGTAGCGGAGCGACGAGGTGACGACCGTGAGCCGGTCATGCCATTCCGGCCGTCCGGCGAACCAGTTGTACACGTCGCGCCACAGCTCCGGCATGACGCCGCTCTCCCGGAAGCGGCGCAGCCGGCCGACCAGCAGCGACAGCGCGCGGTCCGGCCGGCGAATGTAGCGCAGCTGCTCCTCCGCGCCGCCGTCGGCATCCGGCTCCCCGGTCTCGGTCAGAACCGGAAGCTTCGGGAACAGCGCGCGCACCTGGCGGATCAGTTCGGACGGGTACAGCGCCTTCCCTTCCTCGTCCGCGATCGCGCAGCTGATCCACAGCGAGCGGGAGGGCAACGTCAGGACACAGTAGATCAGGAACCGCTCGTCGAGCAGCCTGCGGCGGACGCCGGGCGCCAGCCGGATGCCGCCGTCTCCGAGCCGCTCCCGCTCCCGCTCGGTGAGCACGCCGTCCTCGCGCGACCGCATCGGCAGCACGCCCTCGTTCGCGCCGAGCAGATAGGCGACCCGCACGCCGCCCGTGCGCGAGCGGTCGAGGCTGCCGACCAGCACCTGGTCGATCGACGGCGGCACGCTGCCGAGCCGGAGACTGTCCAGCCCCGTCTCGACCATGCCCGCGAACAGATCGGCCGTCATCCGCTCCTCGCCCGCCAGCTCGACGAGCTGATCAAGCAGATGCATGACGCCGTCCCAGAGCTGGCGATGCGCGCGCGCCCGGAGCAGCTCGCCGCTTGCCGCGTCCTCGGCGCTCCAGGCTTCGAGCCGGTCCGCCGCGCCGACCGCGTCCAGGAGATCGTACAGCGCCGCGCACATCGCACGCACGTCCCGGGCGCGGGCGAGCGCCCGCCCGAACGTCTCAAGCGGGCCGACGATCCGCTCCCGGCACGCCAGAACCCGCCGGAATCCGTCCGGATCTTCTTCCTTCGCATTCCCCGGCTCGTCCTCGAGGGGATCGCGCACGAGAGGCCGCCAGCTCTCCGGATCGAGCCACCTGCGACCGTCGATTCCCGCGGCGAGCACATAGTTCTCGAGCCGGTCCAGATCGCTCCGGTCGAAGCCGGAGTCCGGCCCCGTCAGCAGCTCCGTCTTGACGCAGCGGATGACGGCGTCGTGCCGCCAGCCCATCGTGACCGTCTCGAGCGCGGAGCGGATGAATTCGACGAGCGGATGGTGGGGAATGGCGGTTTTCCGGTCGAGGAAGTACGGAATGCCGTAATCGGAGAACGTCTGCTCGATCAGATCGGCGTAATCGGAGAGATTGCGTACCATGACCGCGACGTCGCGCCAGCGCAGCCCGTCCTCCTGCACGCGGCGCAGGATGTCGCGCGCGGCGGCGTCGACCTCGGCGCGCCGGTTCGCCGCGGCGCGGATCACGACGCCGCAATTCGGATGCGCCGGATCGAGCCACGCGTCGGGCACGGCCATCGGCGTCCGCGATCCGTAATGGCGCTCGAGATGCGCGAGCATCGGGCTGTCCGCCCAGCGCGGCGCCGGCTCCGGCCGGAGCACGATCGGCTCCTCGACGGGCACGCCCGCCCGCTCCGCCAGCTCGCGCAGCCTGATGTACGTCTCGGCCGTCGGATGGAACAGATCGAGCTCGCCCGGCAGTTCGCCCGGCCCGTACGGCCTGTCCAGCGTCAGGGCGACGGTCACGCTCCGCGCGGAGCGGATCATCGCCTCGAGCGCGGCGTATTCGGCCGGCGTGAAGCCGTGGAAGCCGTCGACCCAGATCTCGGCCGCCGAGAGGCTGCTCTCCGCGAAGCCCCGCGCCAGATGCGCGAGGCTGTCCTCGGCGTCCAGATAACGGCCGGCGAGCGCGCCCTCCAGCTCGGCGTACAGCAGCCGGATGTCGTGCAGCTTCCGCGCGAGCAGTCCGTCCGGCGACGCGAGTTCCGCGTTCCCGGCCAGCTCGTCGAGCTTGTCCGGCGTCACGCCGTACCGCTTCATCTCGGTCAGGAGCTCGTTCAGCTTCTCGACGAAGCCGTGCTGTCCCGCGCTGCCGGCGAACAGGCGCAGCCGGTCGGCGTGGCGGTGGATCAGCTTGAACAGCAGCATGTTCTTCCCGTTCTCGCCGATCGGCACGAGCGCCGTGCCGCCCGTCTCCTGCATGACGCGGAACGCGAGGCGCCGGAAGCTGAGCGCCTGGGCCCGCATCGTGCCGGAAATGCCGCCTTCCTTCAGCAGCGCGTATTCGGTTGTGAACGTCGCCTGCTCGGGCACGAGCAGGATGAGCGGCGGCCCGTCGGGCGATTCCGCGAGCCTCTCGCGCACCTCGTCCAGACAGCGGCGCGTCTTGCCCGTTCCCGCGCGGCCGAGCACGAATCGCAGCTTCATCCCGATACCCCCTGTCTTCGATTCTCTTATTCTAGCACACCGGCATGGGAAAATCACGAAGTTTTGCAAACGTATGTTCGCTTATTTGCCCAAGCATATCCTTGCCGGGATGAGCCACGCTAAGGGAGGAAAAGGATGCGGCAGGAGGGATTTTGTTGCGGGGAATGAGAGGTCTCCGGATCGCGCTGTCCGTTGCGGTCGCCCTGGCTGTGCTCACGCAGATCGCCGTCTTCACCGCCGATCCCGAAGCGCGGCGCGCCGGCCGGGCAACCGCGGCGGTGTCCGCTCCCGGGCGGCATGCTCTGCCGGGCGCTGCGGCCGTACCTGCACCCGAGCGGCATGCCCTGCCGGACGCGACGGCCGTCCACACTCTTGCGCGGCATGCTCTGCCGGGCGCGGCGGCCGTACCTGCGCCCGAGCGGCATGCCCTGCCGGACGCGACGGCCGTCCGCGCTCCCGCGCGGCCCCCGTACGACCGGCCTCCCGCATCCGGACCGCTCATCGCGGCCCATCGCGGCGCTTCCCGATACGCGCCCGAAAACACGATGGCCGCCTTCCGCCTCGCGGAGGCGATGGGGGCGGACTGCGTCGAGCTGGACGTGCGGGCGACGCGGGACGGCCGGCTCATCGCGCTGCACGACGAAACCGTCGACCGGACGACGGACGGCGCGGGACGGGCGGGCGATCTGACGTATCGCGAGATCCGGGAGCTGGACGCGGGCGGATGGTTTTCTCCGGCCTTCGCGGGGGAGCGGATCCCGTCCCTGGAGGAGGTGCTGGACGCATTCGGCGGCCGGATGTGCCTGATCCTCGAGCTGAAGCAGCCGTCCGCCCGGCCCGGAATCGAAGAGGAGCTCGCGCATGCGCTGGCCGAGCGCGGTCTCGACCGGCCGGAACGCGGGCCGGTGGTCATCCAGTCGTTCGACGCCGGCTCCCTCAGCCGGATGCGCAGGCTGCTGCCGGATGTCGCGATCGCCGTGCTCGTTCGCCAGCGCCAGCGCGTCACGCCGCGCCTGCTGGACAAGTACAGGCTGTTCGCCGACGCCGTCCACCTGCCCGCCGCATCGGCGCGCAAGGCCGTCATCCGCCGCATCCAAGGCCGCGGCCTGGCCGTCATGGTCTGGAACGTGCGCGACAAGCGGCAGCTCAGCCGGGTGCTGCGGTACGGCGTGGACGGCATCCTGACGGACGACCCGCTGCTTTTCGACAATCCGTCGCTGACCGGCTACCCGCCGCTGACCGGCGATACGCTGCTCACCGGCGATACGCTGCTCACCGGCGATACGCTGCTCACCGGCGATGCGCCGCCGCTCGACCGACGACGGCCGAAACTGTCCGCCCGTCCGGACGGATAAGCGCAGCAATTTCCTCTATTTTGTCGAAAATCGCAAGATCTATCGAAATAGAAGCAATTTCTTCTTCTATTCGCGTCGATTTTCAAAAATTCGTCTATTTTATCGGAATTAAGCGAAATCTCTTCCTCTATTCCGATGCTGCGGGCCTGAAAACCAGGAATAGCAGCAAAAACTTCTCCTGTTTCCGAAGTGTGCCCTCCATCCCGGCGCGGTCCGTTCTTCCATACGAAAAAAACCGCTTCCCCGAAGTCGATACTCCGGGAACGCGGCCAATTGTCAAACCGCCAGCCTCTCTTCTCCTCTCCAATTTCACCTTTCAAACCTGAACCACCCGAAATCGAACCGGCTCCCCGGCAGGAACACGAACGTGACGTCCCGCGTGCCCGTCACCGGCTCCAGCTCGAAAACACGTTCTTCATAGCCGTCCGACGCCGTGAATTCGATCGCCTGCACCTGCTCCCCGTCCGGACCGGCGAAGCAGATGTGGATCGTGTTCCGGTCGATCGGCGAGCGCCCGCAGACGACGATCCGCGACGCCCCCTCCGCGCCGAAATCCATCCCGCCGAACACCAGCGAGACGTTGTTGCCGATCTCCTCGACCGCGCCGCCCGCCACCCTGAACGCATCGCCGTAAACATGATCGCACGACGCCGCGTCGTTCCGCTCGAACGCCCGGTTCCGCCGCATGAAGGAGAAGCCTTTGATGTGCATTTTCGCATGCGTGACGATGCTGATCGACGTGACGCCCTTCAGCACCCTGGACAGCTTGTACGTCTCCTCCTGGTACACGTTCCAGCGCGTCGGCTTGCAGTAGACGACGTCCGCGAGCAGCTCCGCCCTTTCCTCGCCGGGCATCCCTTCCCAGATCTGCAGCGCGTACGGTTCACTCGTCAGCGCGAAGATCGGAATCGTGATCGTGTCCGAGCCGACCGGCCCGAAGTCGATGCCGCGCCAGCAGACGACGGTCTTGCCGTCCCGCGCCGTCGCGACGCCGCGCTCGTTGCCGTTGCCGGCCTCGCCGACCGCCTCGTCGTACAGCCCGCCCGCGATGAACCCGTACGGGTCCTTGTACGCCGTGCCGAGTCCCTCCGCGCGGAACTCGAGGCTCGAGATCAGCCGGATCTTGTCCGTGCCGTTCCGGCTCATGCAGCGGAGCCTGAAGCTTCCGTCGCCGAGCGCCGTCACCTTCGCGACCAGCCCGTCCGCCTCGATCTTCGCGAGGTTCGAGTCGATGCCGGCGTCGTTCACGACCCGCCACTCGACGTCGCGGTACGTCGCGTCTGCCGGATGAAGCCTCGCCTCCACGACGATCTCCCGCCTCGACGGATCAAAAAGACGCCCCGCCGCGCTCACCAGCTCGATCTTCCGCACCGGCACCTCGTCCTCGCGCCCCGTCTCGACCGGCATCTCCCGGTTCGCCATCCGCGCGGAGACGCCCGCCGGCGCGCCGCCCGCGGGGGCCACGGCGTCGATCTCCAGCATCGCCGGCTCCAGACCGGGGGACGTCACGACGACCCGGACCGGCCCCGGCTCCAGGCCGGCGGCGACGATCGCCATCAGTTTGCCGCTGAACAGCCGGCGGCTCACGCCTTTGTACGGGTCATAGTCCGTACTGTCGCCGTTGTCGAGCCCGACGAGCCTTCCCGCGCCCGTCACGTCGACGCGCACGCGGTTCACCGCGTTCTCGACCGGGTTGCCGTCCGCGTCCTCCATCCCGATCTCGACGAACGCGAGATCCGTCCCGTCCGCCACGAGCATCGTCTTGTCCGCCCTCAGCCGGATCCTCCGCGGGTCGCCGAACGAGCGCCGCTTCGCGGTCGCGATCACATTCCCGTCCTCGTCGTAAGCGATCGCCTCGAGCACGCCGGGCTCATACGGCACCTTCCACCACGCGACGAGCTTCGTGCCGCGCGCATGGTCGAGCTCCTGCGCGCCGAGCGACCGGCCGTTCAGCCGGAGCTCCACGCGCGGCGCGTTCGTCGCGGCCCGCACGTCGATCAGCTGGCCCGGGTTGAAATCCCAGTACGGAAACAGATGGAGCACCGGCCGCTTGCGCCGGTCGGTCCACGCCGCCTGATAGATATAGTAAGCGTCCTTCGGGAACGTCGCCGTGTCGAGCTGGCCGAAATACGAGTTCTTCGTATGGTACGGCGTCGGCTCGCCGATGTAGTCGAACCCGGTCCACAGGAACTGGCCGAGCGAGAACGGCGTGTCGCGCTCCGCGATGATGCACGCCTCCGGCGACTTCGCGCCCCAGCTCGTCGTGCTGTTGCCGAGGGCGGAGCATTGCTCGTCGTCGTCCGCGAGCACCGACGCTTCGTACGGGAAGCGATAGATTCCCCGGCTCTGCACGATCGACCCCGTCTCGCTGCCATAGATGATCCAGTCCGGATGTTCCGCGTGGTGCTTGTGGTACAGTTTCTCCCCGTAGTTGTATCCGACGACGTCGACGAGTTCGGCGCACTGCTGCGCGTTCGGCCACGGCATGTAGTTCGAGCCGATCGTCACCGGCGCGTTGCCCTTCGGATCGTGCTCGCGCACATATCCGGCCAGCAGCCGCGTCAGCTCCTGCCCGCGCTTCTCGTCGGTGTGGGTGTCGTAGATCTCGTTGCCGATGCTCCACATGAGCAGGCTCGGATGGTTCCGGTCGCGCCGCACCCAGCTCCGAACGTCCTTCGCCGCCCATTCCCGGAAGAAGCGCGCGTAGTCGTACGGCGTCTTCGGCCGCTCCCACATGTCGAACGCCTCCGAGACGACGAAAAATCCCATCTCGTCCGCGAGATTCATCAGCTCCGGCGCCGGCATGTTGTGCGCGGTGCGGATCGCGTTCACGCCCATCTCCTTCAGCAACAGGAGCCTGCGCCGCAGCGCCGTCTGGTTGAACGCCGCGCCGAGCGCCCCGAGATCGTGGTGCTCGCAGACGCCGTTCAGCTTCATTTTCGCGCCGTTCACGATGAGCCCTTCGTCCGGGTCCATCACGATATGGCGAAAACCGATCCGCTGCACCGCCCGCTCGTACGGTCCGGCGCCGGACGACGCGTCCGCCGGCCGCAGTTCCGTGACGAGCGTGTACAGATTCGGCTCGTCCGGATGCCAAAGCTCCGGGTCCCCGACGATCAGCTCGCGCGAAACCACGGAACGGCCCGCCTCCACGCGCCCGGACGTCTCCGCGACCACCCGTCCCCGATGCGCGATCGCGTGCGACAGCACCGCGGCGCTTTCCAGCGACACCTCCGTGTCGATCCCGACCAGCCAGCGCCCGTCCGGCTGCCGCCGGATCGCGACATAGACGCCGTCCGTCTCGATCCAGCTTGCGCCGCGCGTCTTCAGCCAGACATTGCGGTATATCCCGGCGCCCGAATACCAGCGGCTGTTCGGGCTCTGGTGGACAACCTTGACGACGATCTCGTTTTCGCCGTCCACCAGCGCGTCGGTCATCTCGTGCTCGAACGATGAATAGCCGTACTTCCATTCGCCGACGGGGACGCCGTTCACGTACACGGTCGAATCCTGATAGACGCCGTCAAAACGAATCAGCGCCCGCCGCCCGTCCTTCCTCCAGCGAAACGTCTTGCGGTACCAGCCGATGCCGTTCTCGTACAAATTCCGCGTGTTCCAGATCAGCCAGTCGTGCGGCAGATCGACCGGCCCGAAGGCGAGCCCGAGCCAGTCTTCCGCGTCCAGACCGGTCTTCGCGAACGTCCAGCCGTCGTTGAATAAAACCTGCGTGTTCATGTCGACTCCTTTGCGCCCTCCGGTATTCCGACAAGCCGATTATAGACCGGTTCGCGCCGCATCGATACCCGACAAAACGGACATTTTCCGCTCCCGGCGGAAATGGTCTTGAATCCGGCCCCTTTTCTGTACATTGTCCTCCCTCGCAAATGCGCGAAAAGAAATTCCCTTTCAACGACGGCGGCGGCATCATCTCGAAAAAAAAAGACAATCCCCGCCGAAACGGGCGGAGATTGTCCATGCTTGCCGCGCGGGAATCTACGCTCCGGACGTCTTCCGTTCGACATCCTCCCTCACCGAGCGGATGATCGCCATCTTGTTGTCCCAGCACGCCTGGCTCAGGTCGACGGGGTATTCCGGCGGGTTCATCGTCCGCTTGTACTCGTCCCAGAGCAGATCCAGGTTCTCCTTCGCGAACCGGCGGATCTCCTCCAGCGCCGGCAGCTCGTACACCAGTTCCCCGTTCTCGAAAATCGCCTGGTGCAAATCCCGCGCCTCGAAATCCGTCACGTACTTCATGATGTGCGTGTGGACGGGATGGAACATTTTCAACCGCTTCTCGCTCCGAGGATCCTCGTGCTCCAGCGCGATGTAATCGCCCTCGGCCTTGCCGCTTCGACGGTTCACGATGCGCCAGACCCGCTTCAGCCCGGGGGTCGAGATTTTCTCGGGATTCGAGCTGATCTTGATCGTGTCGACCATCCGTCCGTCCCCGTCTTCGATCGCGACCATCTTGTAGATGGCGCCCAGCGCGGGCTGTTCCCAGGCCGTGATCAGCCGCGTGCCGATGCCCCAGATGTCGATCTTCGCGCCCTGGGCCTTCAGGTTCAGAATCGTATGTTCGTCGAGGTCGTTCGAGGCGATGATCTTCGCCTCCGTGAACCCCGCTTCGTCCAGCATTTCCCGCGCCTTCTTCGACAGATACGCGAGGTCGCCGCTGTCGAGCCGGATGCCGACGAAGTTGATCCGATCCCCGAATTCCTTCGCCACCCGGATCGCGTTCGGCACCCCCGACCGGAGCGTGTCGTAGGTGTCGACCAGGAAGACGCAGTTCCTGTGCGTGCTCGCGTACTTCCGGAACGCCTCGTACTCGTCCCGGTAAGCCTGCACCATCGCATGGGCGTGCGTGCCGACAATCGGGATGCCGAACATCTTGCCGGCCCGCACGTTCGCGGTGCCGTCGAAGCCGCCGATGACCGCCGCCCGCGCGCCCCACACCGCGGCGTCCATCTCCTGCGCCCGCCGGGTCCCGAACTCCAGCGCGGTCTCGTCGCCGACGATCTGCTTGATGCGCGACGCCTTCGTCGCGATCAGCGTCTGGTAGTTGACGATGTTCAGCAGCGCGGTCTCGATCAGCTGGCACTGGATGAGGGGCGCCTCGACGCGCAGGATCGGCTCGTTCGCGAAGACGAGCTCCCCTTCCCGCATCGAGCGGACGGTGCCCGTGAACCTCAGGTCCCGCAGGAAGTCCAGGTACGCCTCGCTGTACCCCTCCTCCTTCAGATAGGCCAGATCGGTCTCCGAGAAGCGGAAGTTCTGGAGGTAGCGCACCGCCCGTTCCAATCCGGCGAACACCGCGTACCCGTTGCCGAACGGCATTTTGCGGAAGAACAGTTCGAACACCGCCCGGCGATTGTGCACGCCGTCCCTCCAGTAGACTTCGCCCATGTTCAATTGATAGCGGTCGGTGTGAAGCGCCACGCTGTCGTCCCGGTAAATGTGGTTCATGCGGTCCGCTCCCCTAGACGACCGTCGCGCCGAGCGTGTTCCGGAAATGGCGCAGCGCCCATTCGTGGCCCTGCGGGTCGAAACTGGCCACGGCGCCTTCGTGCACGACGATCCGGAACCCCTTGTTGTAGGCGTCCACCGCCGTGTGCAGCACGCAGATGTCGGTGCAGACGCCGACCAGGTGCAGCTCCTCGATTCCCCGCGCGCGCAAGACGAGCTCGAGATCGGTGCCCGCGAAGGCGCTGTAGCGCGTCTTGTCCATCCAGATCACGTTCGGTTTGTCGCGATTCGCTTCGAAAATGGCCTGCAGGGTCCCGTACAGCTCCCTTCCTTTCGTTCCCGCGAGATTGTGGGGCGGGAACAGCTTCGTCTCGGGATGGTACGGATCGTCCTTGCGATGGACGTCGATCGCGAACACGACCAGATCGCCGGCGTCGATAAACGAACGGGTCAGTTCGGCGATCTTCCCCTCGATGGCCTGCGCCGGCTCGCCGCAGGTCAGGGCGCCGTCGGTTGCGACAAAATCGTTCGTGTAGTCAATGTGGATCAGCGCTTTTTTCATGTTTCATTCCTCCCGCAACATTTCATTTTCACGCGGTCAACGAACGCATTGTTAACAGTTAATTTAAATAAACGGCCCGGAATTGCCAAGACGGAAGCGCATTCAGCTTCGGCTTGCCCGCCGCGAATCCGTCCACTCCCGAATCCCGGCTATGTAAAGAACCCTTTACAGTAAAGGACCCTTTACATTATCATAAAGGCAAAACCCGGATTCCCTCATCGAACATCCGAGGTGGAATGTTTTTGAAGAACAGACTTCCGGAGTACCGAAAAAAATACAACCTGTCCCAGGACAAATTGGCCGAGATGCTCGAGGTGTCACGGCAAACCATCATTTCGATCGAAAAAGGCAAATACAATCCCTCTCTGCCTCTTGCGATAAAAATCGCCCGCATTTTCAACGCGGCTGTGGAAGAGATCTTCCTCTTGGACGAATGAGAAAGGAGCTTGATCCATCCATGCTGTCCAAAAAAATGCTGACACTCATCGGTTTTGGCTGGCTGGCGGTCGGCGGCTTTTTGACGCTGGTGCAATGGATGACCGGAAACAAGGGCAACATCGAAAACTTCTTTGTCATCCCTAGTCTGGCGATCATCAGCTTCAGCATGGCGCATTTGGCGCCTCATCTGCAACGAAAAGACGAAAGAAGCCGGTTTATTCGCCAAAAGGGCGCGCTTTACACCTCCACCCTGTCCGTGATTTACTGTGCCGTTCTTTGGTTGCTTGTCTCATATGAAATTATCCATATCGACGTCAAGCAGGCCATCCTCATCCTGCTCTCGCTCATCAGTTCCACCCTGTTCATCTCATGGCTGGTGCTGTCGCGCAAATATTGATTTTACCGGGCACGAACTCCCCGTTAGCGCCGGCGGATAGCGGACGTTGCGGGCGGTGATGAGCAGCCGCAGTATCCCCGGGCATATAACGAAAGGCTGATCCCGGCCGGCGCAATCCCGGGAACAGCCTTTTGTCTTGCGCGCTTCCGCCGGGAACCGATCAGATCGACGCGCGGCTGCGCACCTCGAAAATGCCGAATTTCAGATACTGCCCCTCCCGCACGCCGAGAATCTGCGGATGGTCCTTCGCCTGCGTCCGCCATTCGACGAGCCGCAGCACCTTGCCCGCGTCCTTGGCGGCATCAAGGATTGCGTCGAGGAACATCTCGGGCGACACGTGGTACGAGCAGCTCGCGGTGACGAGGTAGCCGCCCTCGTTCACGAGCTTCAGCGCGTGCAGGTTGATGTCCTTGTAGCCGCGCAGGGCGCCCTCGACGGCGCTCCGCGTCTTCGCGAACGCCGGCGGGTCGAGGATGACGACGTCCCACGTCCTGCCTTCGCCCGCGATCGGCACGGAGGTGTCGATCTTCTTCCCTTCCTTCGCGGCGAGCGCCCGCCGCGCCCGCTCCTCGAGCGCCTTCGCCTGGCCGCGCAGGTAGTCGAACGCGTCGGCGACGACGAACTCGACGCGGTCCGCAAAACCGTTGCGCTCGACATTGCGCCGCGCCGTCTCGATCGCGTGCTCCGACACGTCGAGGCAGGTCACCTTCTTCGCGCCGTAGCGGCAGGCGTGCAACGTGAAGCTGCCGGTGTGGGCGAAGCATTCGAGCACGGTCGCGCCGTCCCAGTACGGGAAGGCCACGACGCGCCCGTTCGCGTTCACCGGGACGCGCAAGGATCCGCCGTCCGGACGCGCGATGCCGCGCTGCGCGAAGTAGTCGTCCGGCACCTCATGCGCGTCCCGCTCCTCGAACCGGATGCCGCTGCGCGCGCCCCAGCCGGTCATGAGCGGGGCGATCGACGCCCGGTTCTCGCGCTGGTCGTAGAAATGGCCGGTCTTCTGCCCGCTCCGGATATCCACCTCGAGCTCGATGCCGTTTTCGACGATGACGACGGTCTCGGGGCATTCGCCGTACAGGAGGCCCGTCCGCTCCTCGAGCCCCTCGAGCCTCCGCACCGGCACGTCGGACCGCTCGTAGATCCCCTCCGGCTGAAAAACGTCCGCGAGCGCCTCGACGATTTCCTTCCGCCGCACGTCCATCCCGAGGGTGAAAATCTGCACGACGAGTACGCCGCCGAACCGGTCGACGATGAGCCCGGGCAGAAAATCGGCCTCGCCGTAGACAAGCCGGCAGTCCCGCGGATTTTCGACGAACCGCTCGCGATGCCGCTTGCACGCTTCGAACCGGCCGATGAAAAACGCGCGGTCCATCTTCTCCAGCGGGCCGAACGCGACGACCCGCACCGCGATCTGCGAATGCGGGTTCCAGTAGCCTGTCGCGAGCAGCCTGCCGCGGTGATCGCGCACGGCGACGAGATCGCCCGGCTCGGCCTCGCCTTCGATCCGCTCGATCTCGCCCGCGAAAATCCACGGATGCCCCGCTTCCAGCCGCTTGCGGCGGCTCGCGCTCAATATCACTTCAGCGCCCATACGCGCCCTCCCGATATGCCTTGAACTTCTTCCTGATCTTCTTCGTCCGCGGCCGCGCGGTCCGGCCTGTCATGCCCGTCCGGTTCCCGGCATACATTGGGATGACCGGGGACGCACGGAAAGGAGGCGGTCCGCATGACCGACATCGCGCTGCCGATGCTGCTCGGCTTTGCCGTCTTCATGACCGGCATGAAGCTGATGGAACTTGCGCTCCACCGCTGGGGCGGCGGCCGGCTGCGTCACATCCTCGAGAAAGCGACCGCGACCCCGCTGCACGGCCTGCTGTCGGGCACGGCCATTACCGCGGCGCTGCAGAGCAGCACCGCGGTGACGGTCATGACGATCGGCCTCGTTAACGCCGGGCTGATGTCGTTCCCGCGCACGCTCGGCATCGTCCTCGGCACGAACATCGGCACCTGCCTGACGACCGAGCTGATCGGCCTGAGCCTGAACCGGTCGGCGGTCCCGCTCATGGCCTTCTCCGTGCTCGGCTGGCTTGCCTCCGTGCTGCTTCACGAGGCGAACCCGCGGCGCGCCCCGGCATCGCCCGAACCCGGGTGGCTCAAGCCGCTTCGCTTCGGCTCGCTGGCCCTGTTCGGCTTCGGCCTGCTGCTGCTCGGCATGACGGTCATGCAGTCGATCGCGCCGGCGGTCGAGCGAACGAGCATGTTCGCCTGGTTCGTCGACCGGGCGGACGAGAGCGTGCTGTGGGGCATCGCGGCCGGCGCGGCGCTCACCGCCGCGGTCCACAGCAGCGCGGCGGTCATCGGCATGATGATGGGCCTCGCCGCGTTCGGCGCGATGCCGGTGGAGATCGGGATCGCCGCCGTCCTCGGCGCGAACGTCGGCACCTGCTTCACCGCGATTCTCGCCGCGTCCGGCGGGATGCCGGGCGGGCGCTTCGTCGCATGGGCGCACCTGCTGCTCAACGTCGGCGGCTGCCTGCTGTTCGCGCCGATCGTCGACGTCCTCGCCCTCGCGTCGGGGTGGGTCTCCGCGTCGCCCGCCGCGCAGATCGCGCACGCCCAGACGATATTCAATATTGTATGTTCGCTTCTGGCCCTGCCGCTGTGCTATCTTCCGATCTGGAACCGTCCGCGTCCGGCCCGTCCGAAGGATGGAGGCCGGCTCGCGGCTTGACGTCCGCCGGCAGTCCGGCCAGGATCGCGACGCCCGTGCTCGTCCCGAGCCGGTTCGCGCCGGCCGCCAGCAGCCGCCGGGCCGTCCGGCCGTCGCGGATGCCGCCCGCCGCCTTGACGCCGATCGTCGGCGAGACGCTCGCCCGCATGAGCCGGACATGCTCCTCCGTGGCGCCGCCCGGACCGAATCCGGTCGACGTCTTGACGTAATGGGCGCCCGCCGCCTCGGCGACGCGGCACGCCTCCGCGATCTGCGTGTCGTCCAGCAGGCCGGTCTCGAGGATCACCTTCACGATCGCCCGGCCCTCCACCGCCCGCACGACGCCCGCGATGTCGTTCGCGACGACACCGAACCGGCCCTGCAGCACATGTCCGACCGACAGCACCATGTCGATCTCGGACGCGCCGTCCTCGACGGCCGTCGCCGCTTCGAACGCCTTCACCCGCGGGTCGCTTGCGCCGAGCGGGAAGCCGACGACGGCGCTGATCCGGACGGACGATCCGGCCAGCCGCTCGCGGCAGTAGTCGACCCAGACGCCGTTCACGCAGACGCTGTGGAAGCCGTAGGTGCGCGCTTCTTCGCACAGCCGCGCGATGTCCGCCTCGGTCGCCTGGGGCTTCAGCAGCGTATGGTCAATGTATTTCGCGAGCGTCTCGCCCGGTTTCCAGTACTTAATCAACGCCGTCCACCCCGATTCCGAGCAGCCTGAACGCGCCGGACAGCACCCGGTCGTTGTTGCCGTAGCCTTCCGTCCGCTGCAGCCGCCACGCCTCCCCGGGCTCATGCCAGCTGACGCCGCCGATTTCTTCCTCCTGCGCCTTGAGCGCGCCGCCGACCGCTTCCACCAGGTAGTAGTGGACTTCCTTCTCCACCGTCTCGTTGTTCTTGCCCGTGTAGGTATAGGATATCCGGTCGATCGGCGCCTCGATCCGGCCGCGGATGCCCGTCTCCTCCTCGATCTCGCGCAGCGCGGTCTGCCGGGTCGTCTCGCCCGGCTCCATCTTGCCCTTCGGCAGCGTCATCTTGCCGAAGCGGTCGCGAATGAGCTGGATCTCGATCCGCCCGTCCACGCGCCGGTAGACGACGCCGCCCGCGGATACTTCCTTCATCGCGGATTCCCCCCTCCCGTCCCGTCGTCGTTGGCCTTGAACAAGCCTGAACATGCGTCGGGGATTCCCCCGCCGCGCGTCGCGGACCCGGGCAATCCCCGTCTGGCTTCCTTCGCTTCGCACCCTTGACCGAGCCGGCCGGACGCCCGCGTCAGACGGCCGCCGTCGCGTCGGCTTTCACCAGTTCGCCGCGGCATTCGTTCACGTCCGCTTCCGTCATGCGGACGCGGCAGACCGAACCGATCAGCGACGGCTCTCCCCGGAACGCGATGGACAGATAATTGTCGCTGTAGCCGACCAGCCGGCTCTCGCCGTCGGCGCCGACCGTCTGCCGTTCCGGAATCACGTCCAGCTCGCGGCCGACGAAATGGCGCGCGTACGCAAGCTGCATCCGCTCGGACAGTTCGATCAGCCGGTGGACCCGTTCGTGCTTCGTCTCCTCGTCCACCTGGTCCTCCATCCGCGCGGCCGGCGTGCCGGTCCGCTTCGAATACGGGAACACGTGCATCTCGGCGAACCGCATCCGCTCCATGAACCGGTAGCCGTTCTCGAACATTTCGTCCGTCTCGCCGGGGAAGCCGGCGATGACGTCGGTCGTGATCGCGACGCCGGGCATCGCCTTGTGCAGCTCCTCGATCTTGCGCGCGTATTCTTCGGTCGTATATTTGCGCCGCATCCGCTTCAGCACCGTGTCGTCTCCCGCCTGCAGCGGAATGTGGAGGTGGCGGCACATTTTGCGCGAGCGGTTGAGGACGTCGATCATCTTGTCGCTGATCTGGCTGGCTTCGATCGAGCTGATGCGGATCCGCTCCAGCCCCTCGACCCGGTCGAGATCGACAAGCAGGTCGGCGAGGTCGTAATTCTCGAGATCGTCGCCATAGCCGCCCGTGTGGATGCCGGTCAGCACGATCTCCTTGTAGCCCGACGCGACGAGCTTGCGCGCCTGGGCGATGACGCTCTGCGGATCGCGGCTGCGCGACAGCCCGCGCGCCCACGGGATGATGCAGAACGTGCAGAAGTTGTTGCAGCCTTCCTGGATCTTCAGGAACGCCCGCGTCCGGTCGGTGAAGGCCGGCACGTCCAGATCCTCGAACTCGCGCGTCTTCATGATGTTGCGCACGGCGTTCACGGGTTTGCGCGTCCGCTGAATTTCTTCGATATAGTCAAGCAGCTTCGACCGGTCCTGCGTGCCGATGACGAGATCGACGCCCGGGATGGCGGCCACTTCGGCCGGCGACGTCTGGGCGTAGCAGCCCGTGACCGCGATGACCGCGTCCGGGTTGCGCCGGATCGCCCGCCGGATGATCTGCCGGCTCTTCTTGTCGCCGGTGTTGGTCACCGTGCACGTGTTGATCAGGTACACGTCGGCCGGTTCGCCGTCGAAATCGACCTGCTCGTAGCCCGCCTGTTTGAACAGCTGCCAGATCGCTTCCGTGTCGTAGAAATTCACCTTGCAGCCCAGCGTGTAAAAGGCGACCGTCGGCATCTATTCATTCCCTCCCATCTCTCCGGATTCGTACATGAGGCAGGCAAGCGCCGCCAATGCCGCCGTCTCCGTGCGCAGGACGCGGGCGCCGAGCCCGGCCGGCCTCGCGCCCGCCGCCTCGGCCTCCGCCGCTTCCCGCTCGGTGAAGCCGCCTTCCGGCCCGACGACGACGAGCAGCTTGAGCGGCCTGTCCGGCACGCGGCTCATCGTCTCCCGCACGCGCGTCCGAAGACCGGCCGCCGGTTCTCCGCCCTGCCTCTCGTAACAGAAATAGACATCGTCATAATCGGCGAACGACTGGAGCAGTTCCCGCCAGGAAGCGATGCCGGCCACCTCCGGCAATTTTCCCCGGTGCGCCTGTTCGGCCGCTTCCTTCGCGATTTTGCGCCAGCGTTCGAGCCGCTTCGCTTCCTGTTTCCCGTCGTATTGGACGATCGCGCGCTCCGAACGGAACGGCACGAACGCGGCGGCGCCGATCTCCGTCCCCTTCTGGATGATCAGCTCCATCTTGTCGCCCTTCGGAAGGCTCTGGGCGACGACCACCGTCCACGCCGGCTCTCCCTTCGACAGCCGAAGCTCCTCCTCCGTCTCGGCTTCCGCCCGGGCGGGCTCCACCTTCGTCAGCACGGCCGTCGCCTCGTGTCCCTCGCCGTCGCAGACGACGACACGGTCGCCCGGACGCATTCGCATCACCCTCGCAAGGTGAAAAGCGTCGTCGCCTTCGACGACGACCGTCCGGCCGCGAAAAGCGGACGGCGGCACGATATATCGCTGCATGTCGATCTACCAACCTTCATCATACACGTTTTGCGTGGGAGCCGCCACAGGAAATCCGTGCGTCAGTTCGACACGAACGACAGATCGAACAACGAGAACATTCCGAAGACGATCGGCGTCGAAAGGCCGAACAGCGGATCCAGCGTCACCGCCCGGAGAGGCGGAATGAACACGATGAGCAGGAACACGAACACGCCCCACGGCACGTAGCGGTTCAGCTTCTCCCGCACGCGGGGCGGCGAGAGATCCTCGACGATCCGATAGCCGTCCAGCGGCGGCAAGGGGATAAGGTTAAAGATAAAGAGCAGCACGTTGATGTTGATCAGATAATTGAGAAAAACATTAATCGCCATCCGGACGCCGATCGATGCGCCCCCGAGCCAGCCGGTGTGGGCGAACAGCGACCACAGCCCGACGCCGACGAAGGCGAGCAGCAGATTGCTGATCGGCCCGACGGCGGACACGACGATGCCCATGAGCCTCGGGTACCGGAACCGCGAGCGGACGACGGGCACCGGCTTCGCCCAGCCGAACCCGGCGATCAACAGCAGAATCGTCCCGAGCGGGTCGAGATGCGCCATCGGGTTCAGCGTCACCCGGCCCTGATCGCGCGCGGTCGGATCGCCGAACTTGTACGCGCTGTAAGCGTGGGCGAATTCGTGCACCGTGAACGCCAGCGCCAGGACGATCAGGATGAACGGCAGATGATCGATCGGATACCAGAGGAGTCGTTCGAGAACATCCATCAGCGGCCCTCCGGCTTCCTCGCCGTGAAGGCGATCCAGTCTTCCTGTTCGTCGCGGCGGACGATCTCGAAGTTCGCCGCTTCAAGCCCCTGCCGCACCGCTTCTTCCTTGTTGATGTAGATGCCCGAGGCGATGTACAGGCCGCCCGGCTTTAGCGCCGCATGGACGTCGTCGATGAACCGCAGGATGATCTCGGCGAGAATGTTCGCGACGACGAGATCGACCGGAAGCGCCACGTTGACCGGATGGCCGCCGGACGCTTCGGCTCCCTTGAGCACGCCGAGCAGGTCGCTCTCGCGCACGTCGATCCGGTCGGCGAGGCCGTTCAGCTCCGCGTTCGCCTTCGCGCTCGCGACGGCGACCGGATCGAGATCGAGCGCGAGCACGCTCCGCGCGCCCAGCTTCACGGCGCCGATCGCGAGGATGCCGGAGCCGGTGCCGACGTCGATGACGTCCTCGCCGCCCTTGACGCACGCGTCAAGCGCGCGCAGGCAGAGCGCCGTTGTCGCGTGGGTGCCGGTGCCGAACGCCATGCCGGGATCGAGGTCGATGACGAGCTCGCCCGGGCCGGGCTCATACGGCTCCCAGGTCGGCCGGATCGTCAGCCGTTCCGACACGCGAATCGGTTTGAAATATTGCTTCCACGATTCCGCCCAGTCCTCTTCGTCGATCAGCGCTTCTTCCAGCGAGAAGTCGCCGGGATCGATGCCGTATGTCTCAAGCTCGCCGATCCGCGTTTGCAGGGTGTTTTTCACCCCGGACATGTCGGTTCCTTCGGGGAACCAGCCCTTGATCTCGACCCATCCGGCCGGTATCGCGTTGAGCGGCCTGTCGTACCATTCGCCAAGCCTCGTCTCGGGCTTCCGGTCCTCCCACGACTCTTCGACGGACACGCCGTCCGCCTCGAGTTCATGCAGAAAATTCGTCACCATCTCGACCGCTTCGCTGCGCGTCCGGATGGTCAGCTCGTGCCATTTCAACCGCTTTGAACCTCCTCCGTCAATCGGACACATCCATTGTACAATACCGGAAGCCGCGCGACAAAAAAAAGTCGTGCCAAAACCCGACCAAGACAAGCGCCCCGGTTCGGCAAGCGAATCCGGGGCGCTCTCTCCACTTGTCCGTCAATGCCATTCCGCCGTGCCGCCATGCGTCTCGACGAGCCGGATCGCCTGCTCGACGATCGCGTCGTCGACCAGCGCGGTGAGCGATGTGCCGTCTTCATCCGGCCGGACGGCGGCGGCCCGCAGCGCTTCAAGCTTGCGGCGCGCTTCGCGGGCCCGGGTGGCGTCTTCGAACGACGCACGCGTTCAGCTTCGCCATGGCCGCGCCGCCTCACCCGCCGCGCTGGCGGCTGTCCGCCGCCCGCGCCCGCTCCTCCGCCTCGCGGTCTTCGGCGTCGGCCGTCGCCGGGTCGAACCGGACATCCTCCGCGCAACCGATCGGCAGGTTCCGCTTGCCGCCGCGCCCGCTTCTCGCATCCGTCGGCATGAGTCCATCCTCCTTCGCGTCTCGCGCGGATTGTCTGCCCGCGCCGCCATCTTGTAGTGTGCGGCGGCGGCGCGCCGAATATGCGGCAGACGCGCGCGCGGCGAGCGCCGGTCGGCGGGCCTCATGACGCGCGGACTCCGGTTCGCCCGGAACGGACGCTTCATGAAACGCGACGGTTCGCCCGGAGCGAACGCTTCATGACGCGCAATGGTTCGCCCGGAGCGGACGCTTCACTCGCCCCGGAACGCCCGCTTCATCCGCTCGAACAGCGTTCCGGAATGGCCGTTCGACGCATAGGCGCTTTCCTGCGACAGGCCGGCGAACTGGCGAAGCAATTCCTTTTGCTCCTCGGTCAGGTTCGTCGGCGTCACGACAACCACCTTCACGTGCTGGTCGCCCTGGCCCATGCCGCGCAGCCGCGGCACCCCCTTGCCCTTCAGGCGGAAATAGGTGCCCGTCTGCGTGCCCGCGGGAATGCGCAGCTTCACCTTCTCCGTCAGCGTCGGCACCTCGATCTCGTCGCCGAGCGCCGCCTGCGCGAACGTGAGCGGCACTTCGCAATAAATGTCGTCGCCTTCGCGCTCGAAGAACTCGTGCGGCTTCACGCGAATGACGATGTACAGGTCGCCGCTCGGACCGCCGCGCGTGCCGGCTTCGCCTTCGCCGGACAGGCGGATCTGCGCGCCTTCGTCGACGCCCGCCGGAATGCGCACATGGATGGTGCGCTGCCGCTTCACCTTGCCCGTGCCGCGGCAGGCTCCGCATTTGTCGCGGATGACCCGGCCGGTGCCGCCGCATTGCGAGCAAAGACGCCGGTTCACGATCCGTCCGAACGGCGTGTTCGACACGAACTCCTGCTGCCCGGTGCCGCGGCATACCGAGCAGACCTCCGGCTTCGTCCCGGGACGCGCGCCGCTGCCGTGACAGGTGTCGCAAGTTTCCGTACGCGGAATCGTGATGTCTTTCTCGACGCCGAATACCGCTTCCTTGAACTCGATCGTCATCGTGTACTGCAGGTCGTTGCCCCGTTGCGGCGCGTTCGGATCGCGGCGGCTTCCGCCGCCGAAGAACATGTCGAAGATGTCGCCGAAGCCGCCGAAGTCGGCCCCGCCGAAGCCGCCGAAACCGCCGCCGCCGAATCCCTGGTTCGGATCGATGTGCCCATAGCGGTCGTATTGGGCGCGCTTCTTCTCGTCGCTTAGCACGTCATAGGCTTCCTTGACTTCCTTGAACCGCTCCTCCGCGTCCGGCGCCTTGTTCACGTCCGGATGCAGCTTGCGGGCCAGGTTGCGGTACGCCTTCTTGATCTCTTCCGGGGTCGCGTTCCGGTCAACGCCCAGCACTTCGTAATAGTCCCGTTTCTCCGCCACTCAGCCACCCCCATTGGGTCAAGCCGCCCGCACCCATGCATAATCGAGGGTCAAAGCCGTATGGACCGACTTTGACCCTCCGCTCGCAGCCGATTCGGGCTCACGGCTTATTTCTTGTCGTCGACGACTTCGTAGTCGGCGTCCACGACGTTGTCCTTGCCCTTCGCCGCGCCTTCCGCGCCCGCGGCGCCGGCCGCGCCCTGCTGCGCTCCGGCTTGTTGGTACAGCTTCACGGACAGCTGCTGCACGACGTTCGACAGTTCTTCGGTCGCCGACTTGATCGCGTTGATATCGTTCGACTCCATCGCTTGCTTGACTTTGTCCTTCGCTTCGTTCGCCTTCTGAATGTCGGCGGCGTCGACCTTGTCGCCGAGGTCCTTCAGCGTCTTCTCGACGGTGTAGACCAGATGGTCGGCGTTGTTCTTCGCCTCGACGAGCTCGCGGCGCTTGCGGTCTTCCTCCGCGTATTGCTCCGCTTCCTTCCGCATCCGCTCGATCTCCTCCGGCGTCAGGCCGCTCGAGGACGTGATCGTGATCTTCTGCGACCGGCCCGTGCCCTTGTCAACCGCGGACACGTTGACGATGCCGTTCGCGTCGATGTCGAACGTGACCTCGATCTGCGGCACGCCGCGCGGCGCCGGCGGGATGTCGCTCAGGATGAACCGGCCGAGCGTCTTGTTGTCCGCCGCCATCGCGCGCTCGCCCTGGAGCACGTGGATCTCGACGCTCGTCTGATTGTCGGCGTAGGTCGAGAAAATTTGCGACTTGCTCGTCGGAATCGTCGTGTTCCGCTCGATCATCTTCGTGAACACGCCGCCCGCCGTCTCGATGCCGAGCGACAGCGGCGTGACGTCGAGCAGCACGACGTCCTTCACGTCGCCCGTCAGCACGCCCGCCTGGACGGCCGCGCCGAGCGCGACGACCTCGTCCGGGTTGACGCCCTTGTGCGGCTCCTTGCCGATCAGCTTCCGGATCGCGTCCTGCACCGCCGGAATCCGCGTCGAGCCGCCGACCAGCACGACCTTGTCGATGTCGGCCGGCGTCAGTCCGGCGTCGGCGAGCGCCTGACGGGTCGGGCCGAGCGTCCGCTCGACGAGATGGGCCGTCAGCTCTTCGAACTTCGCCCGCGTCAGATTCATCTCAAGGTGCTGCGGCACACCGTCGACCATCGTGATAAACGGCAGCGAAATCGTCGTCGTCAGGACGCCGGAGAGCTCCTTCTTCGCCTTCTCCGCCGCGTCCTTCAGCCGCTGGACCGCCGCCTTGTCCTTCAACAGGTCGACGCCGTGCTCCTTCTTGAACTCGGAGGCGAGCCATTCCATGATCGCCTGGTCGAAGTCGTCGCCGCCGAGATGGTTGTCGCCGCTCGTCGCCTTGACTTCGAAGAAACCGTCGCCGAGCTCGAGGATCGACACGTCGAACGTGCCGCCGCCGAGGTCGAAGACGAGAATCGTCTGGTCTTCTTCCTTGTCGAGGCCGTAAGCGAGCGCGGCCGCCGTCGGCTCGTTGACGATCCGCAGCACTTCAAGACCGGCGATCTTGCCGGCGTCCTTCGTTGCCTGGCGCTGCGAGTCGTTGAAGTAGGCCGGAACCGTGATGACGGCCTTCGTCACCGGCTGGCCGAGATAGGCTTCCGCGTCGGCCTTCAGCTTCATCAGAATGAACGCCGAAATTTCCTGCGGCGTGTATTCCTTGCCATCGATCGTGACCTTGTGGTTCGTGCCCATATGCCGCTTGATCGAGATGATCGTGCGGTCCGGGTTCGTGATGGCCTGGCGTTTCGCCGTCTCGCCGACGATTCGTTCGCCGTCCTTCTTGAACCCGACGACGGACGGCGTCGTGCGGCTGCCCTCCGAGTTCGGAATGACGACGGCTTCGCCGCCTTCCATGACGGCGACGCAAGAGTTCGTCGTGCCGAGGTCGATGCCGATCACTTTGCTCATCGATCGTTCCTCCTTAATGGAATGCCTGAATCACTCTGCTTGCCTCAGCCGCTGACCTTGACCATGGCCGGACGGATCACGCGGTCCTTCAGGATGTAGCCGCGCTGGAGCTCCTCCACGACGGTTCCTTCCTCGTGCTCGTCGGATTCGACGCGCATGACCGCTTCGTGGTACTCCGGATTGAACGGCTGTCCGACCGTCTCCATCGGCTTCAAGCCTTCCTGTTCGAGCAGTTGGAGCAGCTGGCGGTGAATCATGTCCACACCCTTGGCCAGCGCCTCGAAATCGCCCGAACCTTTCGACGCGCCGATCGCGCGCTCGAAATTGTCCAATACGGGCAGAAGCTTCGTGATGATCTCCGCGGAGGCGTATTTCGCCATTTCTTCCTTCTCGCGCTGGGTGCGCCGGCGATAGTTGTCGAAATCGGCCTGCGCGCGGAGCAGCCGGTTCCGGTATTCTTCGAGCTGCCCTTCGAGTTCCGCGATTCGCGCGTCCCGCTCATCCGTTGCGGGTTCTTCCGCGGACTGCTCTTCCGCCGCGAACTCTCCTTCGGCGGCCGCGTCCGACGCGCCTTCGACGGATTCGGACTCCAGAGCTTCCTCATTCAGCGTATCGGCCGGCGCTTCCGCAGCCGGCCTGTCGCGTTCGCTATCGGCGTGAGCCGCTTCGCCGCCTGCGGCTGCGGCTTCCTGGTCCAACCGTTCCTCTGCCGTGTTCCTTGCTTCCGTCATTGCTGCAGATCCACCTCCCTGATGCCGCGGTCAATCGAACATCGAGGTTAATTGTACCATTTTGCGAGTACGGCGGCCAAATCCTTGGACAGAATGTCCATCAGCGTGATCGCCTTGGCGTAATCCATGCGCATCGGTCCGAGCAGGCCGATTGTGCCGACCGTCGTGCCGTCCACGACATAGGTGGCGGTGATGAGGCTGCAGTTCTTCAGGGCTTCGTCCGCGTTCTCGTGGCCAATCCGGACCTGGATGCCCTCCTGCTTCGAGCTGAACGAACGCACGAGCGCCGGCGTCTCGTCCAGCCACTCGAGAATCGACTTCACCTTGTTCACGTCGCGGAACTCCGGCTGGCTCAGCATGTTCGAAGTGCCGCTGGTGAAGGGGCGATGCTCGGTCCGCTGCTCGAGCGCCTGCGCCAGCGTATCGATGATCGATTCGCAATGGCTGACGTAGCGGTTCAGTTCCTCGCTCACTTCGGTGTACAGCTTCGTCTGAAGCCGGTGAAGCGGCACGCCGACCAGCTTCGTGTTCAGGATCGCGACGACCTTCTCGAGCTCGTTCATGTCGAAACCGGGCGGAATGGAGATCGTCCGGTTCTCGACGTGGCCGGTGTTCGTCACGATGATCGCGACGGCCGATTGCTCGTTCAACGGCACGAGCTGAAAAGCCTTCAGCGAATTGCTGATCACCTCGGGACCAAGCACGATGCTCGTATAGTTCGTCAGGCTGGCCAGAATGGTCGCGGCATGCTGGATGATTTGCTCCATGCGGGTCATTTTCTTGGCGAAGAACGAACGGACGCGCCGCAAATCCTCCTCATCCACTTCGCCGATGCGGACAAGGTGGTCGACGTAGTAACGATAACCCTTCGCCGACGGGATGCGGCCGGCGGACGTGTGCGGCTGTTCCAGGAATCCGAGCTCCTCCAGGTCCGCCATCTCGTTCCGGATCGTGGCGGGACTGTAACCTACGCCGCTCTTCTTCGAGATGCTGCGCGATCCCACCGGTTCGGCGGACCGAATATAGTCGTCCACAATGGCAGTCAAAATCAGACGCTGTCTCTCGGTCAACATCTCCCGAACCCCTCCCGACCGGATGATGACAACCTTCAGACCGCGTTAGCACTCGACGACCGAGAGTGCTAACCAACAATACAAAAATACCAAACCGGCTTGACGATTGTCAAGTCAGTTCAGTACCTTGAGCACCGCGATTTCGTCGCACGCATGCCGCTTCGGACAATGGACGCAGTCGGTCCACACCTTCTCCGGGAAGATCTCCTTGTCCACCACTTCGAACCCGTTCTTCTGGAAAAAGTCAACCGCGTACGTCAGCGCCATCACCTTCGGGACGCCCCGTTCGCGGGCCGCTTCCACGAGCATGTCGACCAGCTTTGTGCCGATGCCGTAACCCTTGTAGCCTTCCTTCATGCCGAGCGAGCGGATCTCGACCAGCTCCGGCCCGAGCTGGAACAGCGAGCCGCAGCCGACGACCTCTCCGTCGATCTCCGCCACGATGAAGGAATCGATGTGGCGGGCGAGCGCTTCCCGCGAGCGCGGCAGCATGATCCCCTTCTCCGCATAGCTTTCGATCAAGCGGTGCAGGTCCTCCACGTCGTCCAGGGTCGCCCATCTGCACACCGCTTCTTTCACCATCATCTCGTTTGCGCGCCTCCCGCTTCCGGCAAATCCCGGTCCAATGCGTAGAAAGAATATGAATAAATATACAACAGGATGAAAATGATTGCAATCCTGAATTTGCGGAGAGAGAGACGCCTGGGGTGGACGCCCGCTAACGGAACGTCGTTCCGCTAATCCCGTCCACACATCGCGGTCTGTCCCGCTAACGGAACGTTGTTCCGTTACAGGCACGGTTTGCCGGTCCGGACCATCCGCGAACGCCCGCTAACGGAACGACGTTCCGCTAATCCCGTTCACACATTGCGGTCTGTCCCGCTAACGGAACGTTGTTCCGTTACAGGCACGGTTTGCCGGTCCGGACCATCCGCGAACGCCCGCTAACGGAACGTCGTTCCGCTAATCCCGTCCACACATTGCGGTCTGTCCCCGCTAACGGAACGTTGTTCCGTTACAGGCACGGTTTGCCCGTCCGAACCATCCGCGAACACCCGCTAACGGAACGACGTTCCGCTAATCCCGTCCACACATTGCGGTCTGTCCCCGCTAACGGAACGTTGTTCCGTTACGAACGGTGTACACGATGCCGGATGCGGGATATGTCCCCCAATAACGGCACGCACTCGTGTTGGGATGCGAGGATGCGGGAGCGTACCGTTTACGGTCTAACCGTTAGCGCCCCCGCATGGCGGGGCAAAGGTGTGTAACGGTCCGTGCGACCGTTGGCGCGGCTCGGGCGGCGTGCCGGAGCGCGAATACGCGTCGCTACTCCTCCAGTACCCCGACGAACGCGCCGAACACCTCGTTGCCGAGAGGGATCGCGCGGTCGGTGAGCCGCCAGCCGGCGCCGTCGGGACGGCGTTCGAGCAAGCCGGCCTCCGCAAGCCGGGCGATGACGCCGCCGAACACCTCGTCGATCGACTTGCCGCCGAACTGCGCCGCGAAATCGGCATCCCGGACGCCGTACCGCATGCGCAGCCCGACCATCATGAAGTCCTCCATCGCCTCGCTCTCGCTCACCGGCTCCTCGGACAGCCGTGGCAGCCGCTCGCGGGCCGCTTCGATATACGGCGTCACGCCCTTGATATTGACGTGGCGGACGCCGCGCGCGTAACCGTGGGCGCCGGCGCCGAGGCCGTAGTACGGCTCGTTGCGCCAATACGTCATGTTGTGCCGGCTCTCGTATCCCGGCAGCGCGAAATTGCTGATCTCGTACTGCCGCCGGCCCGCCGCTTCGAGCCGCTCCATGATGTGCAGGTACATCCGCAACTCCTCTTCCTCGGCGGGCAGGGGCAGTTCGCCCCGCTCATAGAGCACATGGAACAGCGTGTTCTCCTCGATCTTCAGCCCGTACAGCGAATAATGCGGCAAATCGAGCTCGACCGCCCGACGCACGCTGTCCGCCAGCATCTCCATCGTCTGGCCCGGCAGGCCGAACATGAGGTCAATCGAGATATTCGCGAAACCGGCTTCCCGCGCGAGCCCGATGCTGCGGCAGGCGTCCTCCGTGTCGTGGATGCGGCCGAGCCGCCGCAGCAGCGCGTCGTCGAACGCCTGCACGCCGAAGCTGATCCGGTTCACGCCGCCCTCGCGCATCGCGGCGAGCAGTTCCGGCCCCGTTGTGCCGGGGTTCGCTTCCACCGTGAACTCCGCGTCCGGCGCGACGGGGAACCACCGCCGCACGGCGCCCGTCAGCCTTGCCATCTGTTCCGGCGTCAGCACCGTCGGGGTCCCGCCGCCGACGAACACGGTGTCGATCCGCTCCGGCGGCAGCGCGCCCACCGTGCGTTCCATCTCCAATTCGAGCGCGTCCAGATACGCGTCGACCGGCTGTCCCTCGAGCACATAGGTGTTGAAGTCGCAGTAGTGGCACCGGTGCGAGCAGAACGGGATATGAATGTAGAGCGCCTTCGGTGGGTGCGTCAGCATGTCCGAACAACTCCTTCACTAGGGAAAAAAACGCCCGCCGCAGCGGAACGATCCGCCTTCACAGGGGCAAAAAGTTCATCGGGTCGCTCCTGGCGGTACGGTCGGATGAACGGTTGGAAAATCCATACCGCCACGGGAAGCGGCCCGCGGTCCGACGCTACGGGCGCGCGATACGGTCGCCGGAAGCTCGATCCGCGACCCGCCGCCACATGCGCGGACCGTCGCCGATAGCGCGACCCGCGACCCGCGGCCCCGCGAACAATCGGGCCGCCGGGATACCCCGGCGGCCCGGCGGCTCAAGCGGCCTTCTATTTGTCGATGCGCAGCACCGCCATGAACGCTTCCTGCGGCACTTCCACGCTCCCGACCTGTTTCATCCGTTTTTTGCCTTCCTTCTGCTTCTCGAGCAGTTTCCGTTTCCGGGTGATGTCCCCGCCGTAACATTTCGCGAGGACGTTCTTGCGCATCGCCTTGACCGTCTCCCGGGCGATGACCCGCGAACCGATCGACGCCTGTACCGGCACCTCGAACATTTGCCGCGGGATGAGCTCCTTCAGCTTCTCGCAGACGACTCTGCCGCGCTGGTACGCGCGGTCGCGGTGCACGATGACCGACAACGCGTCCACCACTTCGTTGTTGAGCAGAATGTCCATCTTGACCAGGTTCGATTTCTTGTACCCGGACAGCTCGTAGTCGAACGAGGCGTAGCCGCGCGTACTCGACTTGAGCTGGTCGAAGAAATCGTAGACGATCTCGGACAGCGGCAGCTCATAGGTGAGCGTCACGCGGGACGTGTCGATGTACTCCATGTTGACGAACTCGCCGCGCCGGTTCTGGCACAGCTCCATGATCGCCCCGACGTAATCGTTCGGCACGATGATCGACGCCTTGACGTACGGCTCCTCGACGTAGTCGATCTTGCCCGATTCCGGATAGTTCGACGGGTTGTCGATCTCCAGCGTCTGGCCGTTCGTCAGCTTTACGCGGTAGACGACGCTCGGCGCCGTCGTAATGAGCGGAATGTTGAACTCCCGTTCGATCCGCTCCTGGATGATTTCCATGTGCAGAAGCCCGAGAAAGCCGCAGCGGAAACCGAAGCCGAGCGCGCTCGACGTCTCCGGCTCATACCGCAGCGAAGCGTCGTTGAGCTCCAGCTTCTCGAGCGCCTCGCGGAGATCGTTGTAATCCTGCGTGTCAATCGGGTAGAGCCCGCAGAACACCATCGGATTGATGCGCCGGTAGCCCGGAAGCGGCTCCGCGGCTGGACGCTTGGCGTCGGTGATCGTGTCGCCGACCCGCGTGTCCTTCACGTTCTTGATGCCGGCCACGACGAAACCGACATCGCCGACGGACAGCTCGTCGACGACCGTCATCCGCGGCTTGAACGTACCGACTTCGATGACCTCGAATTCCGCGCCCGTCGCCATGAAGCGGATCCGCTTGCCGGTGCGGATGCTGCCGTCCACGACCCGGACATAGACGACGACGCCCTTGTACGAATCGTAATGGGAGTCGAAAATGAGCGCCTTGAGCGGAGCGTCCGGATCGCCATTCGGCGGCGGCACCTTCGTGACGATCTGCTCGAGAATTTCCTTGATGCCGATGCCCGCCTTCGCGGACGCCAGCACCGCCTCGCTCGCGTCGAGCCCGATCACGTCCTCGATCTCCCGCTTGACCCGTTCCGGATCGGCGCTCGGCAGGTCGATCTTGTTGATCACCGGCAAAATCTCGAGGTTGTTGTCCAGCGCGAGATACACGTTCGCCAGCGTCTGCGCCTCGATCCCCTGCGCCGCGTCGACGACCAGCAGCGCGCCTTCGCAGGCGGCCAGGCTGCGCGACACTTCATACGTGAAGTCGACATGGCCCGGCGTGTCGATCAGGTGCAGCGTGTACTCCTGGCCGTCGTCGGCCTTGTAGGTCAGACGCACGGCCTGAAGCTTGATCGTGATGCCGCGCTCCCGTTCGAGATCCATGTTGTCGAGCACCTGGTCCTGCATTTCCCGGGACGTGAGCGCGCCGGTATATTCGAGTATGCGATCGGCAAGCGTCGATTTGCCGTGGTCGATATGGGCGATGATGCAGAAATTGCGGATATTCCGCTGCTTCGATAGAGCGTCCGTCATGCATTTCCTCCAACGTGAGCATGAATGCCGTTCGATCTCCTATTATATCAGCAGCGGGAGTCAAGCATCAATGCGCGATCCGGAAAGCGCCTCGACAAAAATGCCAACACGCCTCATCGCGCCACGGACTCAAACAGCGACACGATGAAACGGATCCCGCCCTTCGCCACCGATTGCAGAAGACCGGCCGTGCCGTCCGCCAGCCTGCCGGCGGAGCCGCCCGACGCGGCGTCGGAATAGCCGTAGCCGCCCGCGCCGTAATCGTCCCATATCGGGAGGCCGTCCGCGCCGTACGGCGGCGTGCCGTAATCGTCCCATGCCGGCATGCGGTCCGCGCCGGCCGGGTCCGCGCCCGCGTCTTCCGGACGCAGGCCGCGCGGGTCCGCCTGCATGCGTCCCCGCGCATCGGGCGGGTACGGATCGCCCGCGTAACCGTAGCCGTCCATGCCGGCGGGGGCGCGCCGCTCCGTCCGCGGTTTCTCCGGACCGTACACATCTTCCACGCCGTCCGACGCCAGCTCGATCCCGTACAGGACGAAAAAAGCGACCGCGGCGCCAAGCAGCGCGTACTGCCAGGGTCTGCGCATCCCGACTCCCCCTTCCGCGACTCACTCGCTTGCGGCGACGGTCTCCGCCGCCTGCGACCGGTACAGCTCGACGATCGCTTCGGCCAGCGCGTCGGCCGTCCGGTAGCATTCCTCCAGCGTGTTCTCGATGCCGCCGATCTCGATGAGCAGGCTGTTCGGCGACAGCGACTGGTTGTACTCCCCGTTGCCGCTCGAAGCGTCCTTGCCCCAGATGCCGCGCGAGATGCCGGGATAGCGCTGTTCCAGCAGCCGGTGGAGCCTCTCGGCGAACGCTTCGTTCTTCCGCCAGTCCGGGTTTCCTTTGCCGATGATGAAATAGACCTGCGCGTAATCCTTGCCGTCGATCGTCGCCGTCGTGTATCCGCGCGGCTGCGAATCCCGGTGGATGTCGAACAGCCAGGTCAGGCCGTCGTGATCGGCCATCGCTTCGATAACCGTCTCTTTTGAATATTTATAGGATAATTCCCAACGGTAGTCCTTGACCGTCGTCGCGTAATCGACCGAAGAATGGACCGCGCCGACGCCGGCTTCCTCCAGCTTCCGGGCGAGACGCTTGCCGACCAGCGTGATGTTGATCTCGTCCGACTCGGCGTTCTTCGCGCCTTCGCCGAGCTCCGGCAGCCACGATTCGCGGTTGTGGGAATGATAGATGAAGACAACTTTCCGCTTCGGCTCAGCGGGCAAACCGGATCCGGCGTCGCCTGCGCCCGACGTGGCATCGCCTGTGCCCGTCGCGGCATCGCCTGTGCCCGTCGCGGCATCGCCATCATCCGTCGCGGGATCTTCCCCGGCCGCCTCGCCGGGGTCCGGAAGCGCCGAATGGTTCGGCGCGTCGTCCGTCGGCACGGTCAGCCCGCCGTCATCTCGCGCGTCATCCTCCGCTTCCGGCAGCGGCGGATGATCCTCCGGCCCGGTGGCGTGCTCGCCGGCGCCGCCCAGCCTGAGCAGCACGGCGCGGCCGCCTTCCAGTCCCGGCAGCTCGCGCGCGAGCAGGCTGCGCGGCTGATGCGGATTGATGCCGGTCGTGAAGCGGAACAGAAACGACGCCGCCCGCCGGCCGTCGATGCCGCCCTCCCGCTTCGCGGAACGGAACGACGGCAATTCCATGCCGGCCATCTGCGCCAGCACGCCGTCCGGCAGCGAGGCGGCCGCGCCGCCCGCCGGCCAATCCGCCGACGACGATCGGAAGGCCAGGCCCGCCAGCCCGGCCGAGACGACGGCGGCAAACGTGAAGGCGGACAGCAGGACGAACGTGCGCCACCGCGCCAGCAGTCTGCGCAGCGCTTCGGAAGTTCGCGGCGCGGACCAAACCATCGCGATTCGTTTCATCGATTGCTCCTCCCCACAGGCTGCGGCAATTGCCGGATCTTTGCTATCAGTCTATGAGAGGGGAGCGGATCATAGAACGGAAGAATCGCGAAAACAATAGAATGGAAGAATGCGAAAAAAACCGGCGCTCAATGGGTGTAAGCGCCGGTGTTCTCCATCGTGACCGCGTCGTGCAGCGCGGCGTTCAGGCCGCTCGCGATGATGTTCGCGATGTCCTCGATGAACGAGTCGACCTCCTTCGGCGTCACGAGCAGGTCGTGGCCCAACGGCCGCAGTACCTCCTTCACGAGCTGCAGGCGCTCCTCGTTCGAGATGGAATGGAGCATGCCGAGGATGGGCGCCGCGTTGTCCGTCTGCCTGCGAAAATGCTCCGCCATCAGCTCGATGCAATTGTTCACGATGGTCGAAGCGTAGACGACCGTCGGTACACCGATCGCGATGACCGGCACGCCGAGAATCTCGCGCGTCAGCCCCTTGCGCTTGTTCCCGATGCCGGAGCCGGGGTGGATGCCCGTGTCGGCGATCTGGATCGTCGTATTGACCCGTTCGACCGCCTTCGAGGCAAGCGCGTCGATCGCGATGATGAGGTCGGGTTTGATCTGCGAAGCGATGCCGAACACGATATCGCTCGACTCGATGCCGGTGATGCCGAGCACGCCTGGCGCGACCGCGCTGACGGGACGGTACCCTGGCGCCACCTGGTCCGGCATCAGCTCGAACAGATGGCGGGTGACCAGCGTGTTCTCGACGACAAGCGGCCCGAGGGCGTCGGCGGTCACGTTCCAGTTGCCGAGCCCGACGATCAGCGTCTTCGCGCTGCGGCTGACGCCGATCCGGTCGAGAAACGCCTCGAACTCGCGCGCGAACACTTCGGCGACGCGATCCTGCAATTCCGTGTCGCGGTTCCGCAGTCCGGGCACCTCGATGGTGACGTAGCGGCCGACCATTTTGCCGATCGCCCGCGCCCCTTCCTCGTTGTCCACGCTCATCCGCGTGATCGTGATGCCGTCCTCTGCGACCGTCTCCGTCGTGATGCCGTTGATCCGGCCGTCCTTGCCCGACTGGGCCATTTCCTTCGCTTCCAGCGCGAGGTCGGTGCGGATGTCGTATTGGCGCAATTCGATGTCGTGCATGGCAGCGCATTCCTCCAATGTTCGGATCAGCCTTATTGTTGCGCCGGCGGGCGGCGTTTTATGCAGCGAATCTTGCGCGCCGCGCGCCCCCATGCCGCTCTTGCAATTTCAAGGTCCGCATGATAGAATACTTCAAGTTGACTCAAGATGAGGAAGGCTCGTTTGTCCGGGAGGTGAACCGAGTGCCGAACATCAAATCCGCCATCAAGCGCGTGAAGACGAGCGAGAAGCGCCGCGCCCTGAACGCGTCGCAGAAGTCCGCGCTTCGCACGGCCGTCAAGGCTGCCGAGACGGCAATCGCAGCCGCTGACATCGAAGCCGCCAAGGCTGCAGTCGCCGCCGCTTCGAAGAAGCTGGACAAGGCCGTGACGAAAGGCCTGATCCACAAGAACAAAGCCGCTCGCAAAAAATCCCGCCTGGCCCAGAAGCTGAACGCGCTGCAAGCGCAGGCTTGAGATCGGGCTGACCACAAGTCAAAAACGGCTGACGCCATCCTTCCCGGATGACGCAGCCGTTTTTTTCATACCGTTTGCTCCAGCGTGTCGCCCGCGCGCAGCCTCGCGTACAGGCCGTCCCGCATCAGCAGCGATTCATGCGTCCCGCTCTCCGCGATCCGTCCTTCGCTCATGACGTAGATCTTGTCGGCATGCTCGATGGTGGAAAGCCGGTGCGCGATGATGATGATCGTTTTCTCCGGGGGAAGGGCCTTCAGCGCATCCTGGAACATCTCTTCCGTAAAGGTGTCGAGGGCGGATGTCGGCTCATCCAGCACGATGATCGGCGCATCCTTCAGGAAAACGCGGGCCAGCGCGATGCGCTGCTTCTGTCCCCCGGAGAGAAGCCGGCCGTTCTCGTTCACCCGGGTCCGCAGCCCGTCCGGAAGCTGCCCGATGAAATCCCAGATCTGCGCCATCTTCGCCGCCCGGATCACCTCTTCGACGGAAGCGCGGTAATTGCCCGCGCGAATGTTGTCCTCGATCGTGCCTTCAAATATATACGGATGCTGCGGCGCGAACGCGATGGCTTCGCGCAGGCTGCCCAGCGGCCATTCCCTGAGCTCCCGGCCGCAAATCCTGATGCTCCCCTCGTAGTCCGGGTACAGTCCGAGAAGCAGCTTCGCGATGGTGCTCTTGCCGCTGCCGCTCGGTCCGACGAACGCGACCGTGCTTCCCTCGGGGATGTCGATATCCACTTCCCTGAGCACCGGGTGCGTCCCGTCGTACGAGAAGCGGAGTTCGGCAAATTCGACGTCGCTTCGCTGAACGGATGGCGTCCCGGATTCGGCTGTTTTTTCGACGGGCGATTCCAGAAGCTCCCGCACTCTGGCCGCGCTGGCCAGCGACACTTGCAGCCCGGCGACAAACCGGCTCCATTGGTTGAAGGCAAAGTTGACATTCGTCTGCAGCTGGACAAGCGCCACGGCCGTCTCGATGCTCAGGTTGCCGTACAGCACAAGCAGCGCGCCCATCGCGATAATCCCGCCGAAGCTCAGAAAGTTGACCAGGTAGTTGACTGCCTCCAGCCACCCGGTCTTCGTCGCGAGCGAAACCGACAGGCTGGCCGCCGCGCGGCTGTCGTCCGCGAATTTGCGCTGAAACCGGCCGGCCGCCGGGAACAGCCTCAGCACCAGCGCGCCGGACAGCAGTTCGCTGAATGACTGGCTGACCGCGCCCAGTTGCCGCTGCAACGCGTCGCCGTCTTTGCGAATGCGTCCCGACAGCAGCCTGTTCACCGCGTACGAGACGACGCTCAGGACGATCAGCACGATCGCGAAGCGCCAGCTGAGCAGAAACATCGCCGCGGCCGACCCGATCCCCAGGAAGGCCGTGTACAACACCATGCCCGCCTGGTCGGTGAACGTCTGCTCGATCTGGTTGATGTCGTTGTTCAGCCTCGAGCTGACGTCGCCCTTGGAAGCGCTGTCGATCCGCGACATCGGCAAACGCACCAGCTTCGCGTACCCTTCGCGCCGCAGCGCCGCCATGTTCCGCTTCACGGCGGTCTGGCGCCAGTAGCTGAACAGGGGCGACAGGACCGCGACAGCGAGCATGACGAGGCCGAGGCCGTACAGCGCGCGATACAGCGATGGCAGATCGCCGCGCATGACCGCGCCGATCATCTCCATCAGCGTGAAGGCCATGATCACGGACACCAGGGCGTTGCCCAGACTGCCGCCCGCAAGTCCCGTCCAATACGCGGCTCTCGACTCGCTCAACAGCCGGAACAGCGCGAGGTATTCCCCTTTGCTCCGCTTGCTCACCGTTCGTCCCTCCCCGCGTCCGCCGGCCCCGTCGCGGAAGACGCGTCGGCTTCCCGGAGACCGTGCATCCGGGCATATTCGGCGACCGCCGCGAGCAGTTCCCGATGCGGGCCGGCGGCCAACTTCCGGCCTTGCTTCATGACGATCACTTCATCCGCCATTTCGCAAACCTTCAGCCGATGGGCGATGATGATAACCGTCTTGCCCGCGGCGGCCAATTCCGCGAGCGTCCGGTACAGCTTCATCTCGGACTCGTTGTCCAGCGCCGACGCGGCCTCGTCCAGCAGAAAGATCGGCGCGTCCTTCAGAATCGCCCGGGCCAGGGCGATCCGCTGCCGCTGCCCGCCCGACAGCGACGAGCCGCCGTCGCTCACCAGCGTATTGTAGCCGTCCGGCAGCTGCATGATGAAATCGTGGGCGTTCGCCCGCCGGGCCGCCTCCCGCACCTCCTCCGGAGACGCGCCGGGTCTGGCGATCAGGATGTTGTCCCCGATGCTGGCCGGGAACAAATAGGTGTCCTGCGGCACCACCGAAAAGCTGCCGCGGATGTCCTCCGTCGACAGGGCGTTCAGCGGCTTTCCGAACAGCAGCGCGGCGCCCCGGTCATATTCATACAGGCCCGTCAGCAGCTTGAACAGCGTCGACTTGCCGCTGCCGCTTTCGCCGACGACGGCGTACAGTTTCCCGCTCTCGAACGTGTGGCTGAAATCCCGCAGCGCCTCCGTTTCCCCGTCGTAGGAGAAGCCGAGACGCTCCAGCGTCAACGGATGCCCGTCCCGCGTCCCGGCCTCCCCGTCCGTTCGCTCCTCGGGTTCGCGCAGCAATTCGGCCATGCGGTCCATCGACGCGCCCGTCTGCCGGTATCGGGCGATCAGATGCGGCATCATGACCGCGGGCTGCACGACAAAGTTGATCAAATAAATGAACACCAGCAATTCGTCCGGCGTCATCTGCTGCTTGATCGTCCGGTAGCCGCCCGCCAGAATGCACAGGACGAACGGCAAAACGCGCAGCACGACTTCCACCGGCACGATGAGCATTCTTCTGCGCTCGAGCCCGATCGCGTGTCCGAGCCATTCGCGCATCACGGCGCCGACGCGGTTCTCCATGTACGTTTGCATGTTGTTGGATTTGATCACCACGCTGCCGTCCATCGTCTCCTGAACGAGCGCGTTGTAGCGCGACAGTTCCTCCTGCGAACGCAGGCCCAATTCCTTGAGCGGCCTGCCGAGGTTCAGGGACAGGACGACGGACACGGGAATGATCACGCTGCAGATGAGCACAAGCTGCCAGTCGATGTACAGCAAATAGCCGAACGCGGCGGCGAACACCAGCGGCTGGTAGACAAAATGGTACAGATCGCCCGCGATGAACTGCTGCACGGCCGATCCGTCGTTGGTCAGCCGGGACAGCCAGTCGCCCGAATGCCGATCCTCCAGCCTTCTCATCGCAATCCGCCGCGTCTTGCCGGCCAGCGTCACCCGCATCTCATGCATCGTCATCGCGCCGTACCTGCCCAGCCAGTATTTCTCGCCGAACTTGAGCGCCGCTCCGGTCAGCACGATCGCGATCAGGACGCAGAGGGTGCGTACGAGCGATTCTTTTTCAAGGGAGAACGCATGAATCATCGACTGTTGAAGGAAATAGGCCAGACTCATCTCCACGGCAACCAGCGCGAGGGCGGCCGATATGCCCAGACCGAGCAGCCACGCGCGGCCCGCAGAAAAGAAAATGGAAGAAATCTTCTGCTGCATCTCACACCCCGGAACCCAAAATGAATGACTTCGCCAACAGATTGGAAGTAAAGGAAAGAAATTGTTGCAGCCATCATAATGAAGACCCGGACGGATTGTCAAGATGGGCAAAGAAAAACCGCCGTCCCCGGGAGGACGGCGGTTCTCGCGATGCTTCATATACGCGCGGGCTGATGGCTCCGCATGCCGGACCTGAGCAGGTACAGTTCAAGTCCGAGCTCCTTGTCGATCTGTCCGGTCTTCATCCGGTAGTCAAGCTCGGCGATCTCGCGAAGCCGTTCGGCCAGCCGCTCCTCGCTCCACGCGCGAGCCTTCTCCGCCGCGAGGCGGACCCGGTACGGATGGATGCCGAGCTGCGCCGCGATCTGCTGGTTCGGCCATGAGCGCGCCGCGAGCTCCTTCACCTGCAGCATGATCCGAAACTGGCTCGCGATCAGCGCCGCGATCCGGATCGGCTCTTCTTTCCGTTCAAGCAGCTGACGGTACAGGGCGACGGCCCGAATCGCGTCGCCACCGGTCAGCGCGTCGATGAGCGCGAACACGTCATCCTCGAGCACGGGCGCCGTCAGCGCCTCCACATGCTCGCGCAGCACGGCGCCTCCAGGTCCGGCGTACAGGCACAGCTTGTCCGTCTCGGCGGCGAGCGTCTGCAGGTTGGTCCCCGCCCGGCGGATCAGCGCCTCCGCCGCGTCCTCGCCGATCGAGCGGCCCTGCTGCGACACGCGCCGCATGATCCAGCGGACCAGGTCCCGGCCTTCAAGCTCGGCGAACTCGATGACCGCGTCCATCTCCTTCAGCAGCTTGACCGCCTTGCGCCGCTCGTCCAGCTTGTCGCTGTGCACGACGAACAGCAGCACGCTCGTCTCGCACGGCTTGCGCAGGTAGGCGATCAGCCGGTCGACGTCGTGCTGCAGCCGGCCGTCCTTGCCGCCCGCCGCCAGCACCGTCTCGTCGCGCACGACGACCAGCTTGCGGCTGGCGAGGAACGGCATCGCGTCCGCTTCCTCGACCGCGGCTTCCACCGGCGTCTCCGCCGTGTCGAATTTGAACAGGCCGAGCTCCTTCCCGTCCTCGCCGAGCAGCTTGTCCGCCGCGAACGCGACGAACTCCCGCATCCGGTAGCGGTCGGGCCCGAACAGGACGTAGACCGGCCGAAAGGTTCCCGCGTTTATCTCTTTCACAGCTGCGCTCGGATTCATGTGACCTCCGTTACCCTCCGCGAAGCCGCAGGGTCGCGGGCAAGAGCGGGTGAAACCGCGGATTTCGCGGCGGCGGCCTTCACCGCCGAAAGCCTTGAAACCACGGCTTCACCCCTCCGCCCTTGATCTATGTGAACATCAGCGGGAAGATCCATGGCTCTCCCCGCGGATGGCCGGACCGATCAGACGCGCTCGGTCCGTACGACTCATCATACGCGGCCTGCGGAAGAAATGTGCATGCGATTCCGCGTGACGCGTCACGCTTGTTCCCGCGTCTCCTCGCCCGATGCGGGATCGACCAGGAAAACCGCGGTGGAACCGTCTTCGAGCAGAAGTTCATACCGGAAGAACGCTCCGTCTTCCGTCCAGCCCAGCGCCGTGACCGCGCCCTCGCGTTCTTCGCCCTCGAACCACGTGTTGCCGTCCCGGTCGCGGATGATGAGGCGGGAACCCGAGAACACGGCGATCCATGCGCCGTCGGGAGAGACCGATTCGATCGTGTCCGCGGCCGGCTCTTCCTCGAATCCGGCGATGCCCAGGAGCGGACCTTCTCCGAGCCCGACCGCCGGCTCTTCTCCCATGTCGGCAACGCCGACGGCTTCTTCTCCGTTCTGCGGCAGATCATTAGCCGGCACGCCGGACTCGCCCGCGCCGGAGCCGGCATCCGCGCCGGCGGCGTCGGAGCCGGATGTCAAGGTCGCTGCGTTTCCGGCGTCTTCGCCCGCGTTGATCCCGCCGTCGGCCGGCGCAGGCTGCCCCGCCGGTCCGGGCGCAGATCCGGGCGTCGATTCCGTCGCCGGCCCGCTCTCCGCCCCGTCATCGGCCGGTCCGAATTTCATGGATGCGTTCGGCAAAGAACCGTGTTGATCCGCCACTTCGAACGAATCGGCCGTATCGGCGGAGAAACTCATCATGAGCATGGATTCGGCCGACGATGATGCGGACGAGGCCGAACTCATGCCGGCGCTGTTGCCGGAGAGACTGTCGTTCAGCCGTTCCTGATTGTAGGTCACGAGGAAAATGCCCGCGACGATCCCGGCCGCGACGACGCCGCCCAGCATGCGCAGATTGAAACGGCTGACCCGGCGGCGCGTCGCCTCTGTCGGCTCCGCCTGAGCGCTTCCGGCCGCGCCCGCCTGTCCGACCGCGCCCACGCGTCCGGCCACTCCCGCGTGTCCGGCCGTTCCGGCGTCCGCGCTTGCCGCGGCGGCGTTCGCCCGGTCGATCTCGTCAAGCTTCGGCAGGATTGCGTCCACGAGGCTGAACGGCGGCGTCACCTTCGGCAGGCTCTCCAGTTCGGCGGACAACCGTTTCAGGCGTTCGTACATGGCCGCGCAATCCGCGCAATGCCGGATGTGCTCGCGCAGTGTCGCGGACTCGATCTCGCCGAGATCGCCGTCGAGCTCGCGCTGCATATATTCCATCACCTCTTGACAGTTCATCCCCGGACACCGCCTTTCTGATAATCTCGGAGCAGAACCTGAAGCTGCTGTCTGGCCCGGAACAGATACGATTTGACCGTGTTGAGCGGCAGATCCAGCGAATCGGCGATTTCGTTGTACGAGAAATCCTGCAAATACCTCAGCACGACGACCGCGCGGTGATGCTCGGGCAGCCGGTCGATCGCATCGCGGATATCCTTGGCCGCGTAGGCCGCCATGACTTCGCCCTCGACCGATTCCCGGCCTTCGAACACCATCTCGTGCTCCTCGATGGATACGGTCGGTTTGCTTCGGCGGAACTTGTCGATGCAGATATTCGTCACGATGCGCTGCACCCAGGTTTTGAACTGCGCTTTTTCCTCATAGGAACCGATTTTCGTGTATATGCGGATCAAGGCCTCCTGCGCAGCGTCCATCGCATCCTGTTCGTTGCCGACAAGATAGTAGGCAGTTCGGTAGACATGCGTCTCGATTTCGCGCAAAAGCGTGATCAGAGCTTCGCGGTCGCCCTCACGGGCGGCACGGATCAGCGACGGCTCTACCACGAGGATCCCCCTCTCTTGCACCCTCTCAAACGCAACGGCCGGTTGAAATGTTGCAGCCCGCCCGCGAATCAGGGTCGTTTTTTCGTCAGGCTTCCTTCCTCTCCCGGCGTTTCCCGGCGACCGGTCGCCCTTTCGTCCACCTTCAAGCATATCAGAAATAAGGCGGAGCGTATACCGGAGGCCGCTGTCAATCCGGATTGGCCAGGGCCGTCCGAACCGAGAGCCCGCCGGCCGCGATCCGGTATTGCGTCTCGCCGCTTGCGTCGGTCCGGCGGATCCGGGCGCCGGCGGCCGCGATCCGGCCGAGCGTGTCGGGATGCGGATGGCCGTAGACGTTGTTGCGTCCCGCGGAGATGACGGCCTCGAGCGGCCGCCAATACGCCAGCCAGTCGTCCGCCGTCGAATGGCGGCTGCCGTGGTGCGCGATTTTCATCACGTCGACGGTCGCGCGTCCGTCCGGCAGTCCGTCCATGATCGCGCGCTCTTCGGAGAAGCCGATGTCCCCCGTGAAAAGAAAAACGAATCCGTCCACCGTCAGGCGAAGAACGACGCTCCGTCCGTTCTGGTCCTTCAGCACCGGAAAGCGGCCGTTCGGCGCCGCGGTCCCGGCGGCGGGCCACAGCACCGCGATTTCCGTGGCGTCGTCGGGCCGGTAAGGTTCGAGATCGCGATGCGCGGCGATCAACCTGACCCCGCGCTCGTCCGCCAACCGGAGCAGCGCTTCGCCGTCCTCCTTGCCGGACAGCGTGCCGTTCCAGAGCAGCGCCTTCGCGGGGATCTTGCCGAGCACGGCGGAGAGGCCGCCGATGTGGTCGGCGTCGAGATGGGTCGCGACGACGAGATCGAGCTTGCGGACGCCGCGCTTCATGAGCAGCGGCACGACCACGTCCTCGCCGACGTCGAACGGGTCGAGGCGCCGGCGCCACTCGTCACCCGGCTTCCCGAAGCGCAGCGTGCCGCCGCCGTCCACGAGAATGTGGCGGCCGGCGGGCGTGCGGATGAGCGCCGCGTCGCCCTGCCCGACGTCGAGGAACGCGACGGTCGCCGTCCGGTCGAACCGGTCGGGATCCCAGGCGTACACCAGCAGCAGCGCCGCCGCGACCGCCGGCAGGACGAGACGCATGCGCGGAAGCGTTCGCCCGGCCGACGGCCGGCTGTTCGGCACATCCGCCCATCCGGCGATGGGCCTCGTCTCCTGCTCGTCATCCGGCGGCCTGTCGCGCTCCGCCGAACGGTCGGGCAACCGGGAGGCGATCAGCAGCAGCGCGCCGTACCAGGCCATGATCCACCAGAGCGGAGGCGTCGGCCAGATCGTCGCCAGTTCCGGTGTGTCGGCGAGCTTCCGCACAAGCGTGAAGGTCGCGTCGTTCGCCGCCTCCGTCACCCGGGCGAGCAGCCGGCCCGCAGCCGGCCAGACGAACGAGACGAGAAGCGACGCCGAGCCGAACGGCATGACGATGAAGCTGATGAACGGCACGATGACGGCGTTTGCGGGCAGCGAGAGCAGATGGAACCGGTTGAAGTAAAAAATGGTCAGCGGGAACGAAACGGCCTGCGCGACGACGGTCACGACCAGCAGATCGACGAGCGCCCGGCCCCGGCCCGATTGCGGCAGCGCGCGCCGGACGGGCGGCACGAGCGCGATCAGGCCGGCCGTCACGGCGAACGAGAGTTGGAACGCGATGTCGGAGAGATAATAGGGATCGTACACCAGCATCGCGAGCGCGGCGGCGGCCAGCAGATTCATGCCATCCTTCAGCCGGTTCATCCTGGCGGCGACGAGGCCGATCATCGCCATCAGACCGGCCCGGACGACGGAAGGCGACGCGCCGGTCAGCAGCACGTAGAACGGGACGGCGGCCGCCGTCAGCTCCAGCGTCGTCTCGCGCGGCAGCCGGAGCAGCCGGAGCAGCGAGCCGACGCCGAGCAGGAAGACGCCGACGTGCAGGCCGGATATCGCGAGGATGTGGGTGAGGCCGAGTTCCGCGAACTCGTCGTACAGTTCCGGATCCAATCGGGTGCGTTCGCCGAGCACCAGGCCGTTCATGTAGCCGGACTGGTCATCGGAGAACAGCTCCGCCATCCGGCCGGTCAGCGCCCCGCGCAGCCGGTCCATGCCGCGGTGCACGGCCATGACCGCACCGCCTCCCCGGCCGAGCGGCGCGAGGCTCTCCGCCGACTCCGCCTCGAGCACCCAATGGATGCGGTGCCGGCGCAGGTAGGCGCGGTAGTCGAACCCGCCGAAGTTGACGGCCTCGCCCGGCCGTTCCAGAGCGCCCGACACGGCGGCCCGGTCGCCCCGCCGCCAGGTTGCGGCCGTGTCGAGCTCGGTTTCCCGCCCGAGCCGGATGCGCACCTGTACCCGCTCGCCGCGCAGCCTGCGCGGTTCACCGCCATCGTACGCGACCGATTCGAGCCGGGCGCGGAACATGACGCGGTCGCCGTCGATCCGGGGCGCCGTATCGATGACCAGCACGGCATCGACGGCCGCGGGCGGCTCGCCCGCTTCGGCCCTGGCCGCCAACTCGGCCAGCTCGGTCACGTTGCGCGCGTCTGTCCAGGCGCGGTGGCCCGCGGCGAGCGCGTACGCGAGCACGCACGCCGCGGCCGTGCGCGGACCGATTCCTCGGGCCAGCGCGATGGCGGCCAGCGCGGCCGTCAGCGCCAATCCGGCCAGCAGGACGCCTTCCCGCGTAAATGTGGCGGCTGACGCGCCGCCCATGATCCAGCACGCCGCGAACGCGGCAAGCGGCCTTCGGAACATGGCTTTTCCCCCTCCCAACACGGCACTTCCCCCTCCCGTGCCGACAAAAAAACCTCCGCGCATGTGTGCCATGCACGGAGGTGCTTCCTCGCGTTCTCTGAATCCGATGGTTCCGATGTCCCTCTGCGCGCATGGGTTACGCACAGAGGCGGTTCATCATGTTCTTGAATCCCGATGGTCCCGTTGTCCCCTGCGCGCATGGGTTACGCACAGAGGCGGTTCATTGCGTCCGAGCTCAATGGTCGATGTCCCCGCGGCCTGCGCCGGCTCACCCGAAGTTCAAGCTCAATGGTCGATGCCGCCCGCGGCTTGCGCCGGCTCACCCGAAGTTCAAGCTCAATGGTCGATGCCGCCCGCGGCTTGCGCCGGCTCACCCGAAGTTCAAGCTCAATGATCGATGCCGCCCGCGGCTTGCGCCGGCGGCTCGTACGATGCCAGCGGCCGGAAAATGATGCCCTTCTGGCTCATCAGCTTGCTTACCTTATCCGCGTCTTTGGGGTAGGGACGATGGTAGACGATCTCGGTGATGCCGCTGTTCGCCAGCATGTTGGCGCATGTCCAGCAAGGCTGGTCGGTGACGTATACCGTCGACCCCTCGCGGTCGATCCGGTCGGTGAACAGGAGCAGGTTCTGCTCCGCGTGGATCGTCCGGATGCACCGCTCCTTCTTCACGACCCGCTCCTCGCCGTCCACGACCTCGACCTCGTATTGTTCGGCGATCATGCAGCCGGCTTCCGAGCAGTCCGGCACGCCCATCGGTGCGCCGTTGTACGCGGTGCCGAGCAGCTTCTTGCCCTGCACGAGCACGGCGCCCACCCTGCGCCGCAGACAGCGTGATCGGGTCGACACCATGTAGGCGATGTCCATGAAATAGGTGTCCCAATCCTTGCGCGCGATTTCGGTTTGCGACATCCCTTGCACCGGTCCTTTCGCGTATCGATCCGACACCCATTGTCGCATATCCTCCGGGTCCCGGCAACTGGCCGAACTCCAAATACCACCACCTGGCCGATCTTCGGGCACCGGCGACAGGTCGAACCACGAGCACCTGCGACTGGTCGAACCCCGAGCACCGGCGACAGGTCGAACCCCGGGCACCGGTGACAGGTCGAACCACGAGCACCGGCGACTGGTCGAACCCCGAGCACCGGCGACAGGTCGAACCCCGGGCACCGGTGACAGGTCGAACCACGAGCACCGGCGACTGGTCGAACCCCGAGCACCGGCAACTGGTCGATGCGGTGCGGCCCGGATCCCCGATGTCGTGCATTTTTGCACTACATCATGCCGTTGCGCCGCGCCATGGCCCCAATGTAGTGCATTTTTGCACTATATCGGGCCGCTGCATCGCGCCATGGCCCCAATGTAGTGCATTTTTGCACTACATCATGCCGCTGTGCAGCGTCATTGCTCCAATGTAGTGCATTTTTGCACTACATCATACCGCTGCGCCGCGTCATGGCCCCAATGTAGTGCATTTTTGCACTACATCATACCGCTGCACCGCGCCATGGCTCCCATGTAGTGCATTTTTGCACTACATCGTGCCACTCAACGCGCCATGGCACCCGTGTAGTGCATTTTTGCACTACATCGGGCCGCTGCATCGCGCCATGGCCCCAATGTAGTGCATTTTTGCACTACATCATACCGCTGCACTGCGCCACGGCCCCAATGTAGTGCATTTTTGCACTACATCGGGCCGCTGCATCGCGCCATGGCCCCAATGTGGTGCATTTTTGCACTACATCGGGCCGCTGCGCCGCGCCACGGCCCCAATGTAGTGCATTTTTGCACTACATCGGGCCTCCTCGACGCGCCATGGCACCCATGTAGTGCATCGGTCCATGCCGCGCCAGGGCGCGTCAGCCGCCCGGAGCGTTCCGCGCTTCGATCGCCTCCCGCAGCCGCTCGAGCAGCTTCGGGCCGATTCCCTTGACCCGCGCGAGATCGTCGATGCTCCGGAACGGCCCGTTCCGCTCCCGGTCCTCGACGATCGCCCGCGCCTTGGCCGGGCCGATGCCCGGCAGCTCGTCCCATTCCGCCTCCGTCGCCCGGTTGATGTCAAAACCGGCGGGAGAGGATGGGGAAACGGATGTCGCGCGGTTGATGTCGAAGCCGGCGGGCCCGGGCGAAGCGACAGGCGCTTCCCCGTCGCCGGAAGCGTCCGGCTGAACCAGCGCCGGCGCCGCCTCCGGCTCGGCTCCGGGCCGTCCGCCGCCCGTGCCGGCCTGACCGCCGCCAGCGCCAGCCAGTGCGCCGCCCGTGCCGGCCTGGCTCCCGCCGGCATCGGGCGCGGCTCCGTCAGCGCCGTCGCCATCGGCGAGCGCCCCGGCCAGCCGGTCGTTCACGGGCGTCCAGTCCGGCGGGAGCCGCTCCGGCTTCTCATGCCCGAACGCGCCCCACAGCAGCCCGGCGGCCAGGAGCAGCAGTCCTGCCGCGGCAAACAGGCGCGGCTCAATCAACGTCCGCATGTTCCGATCGACCTCCTCCGCCTCGCATGATTCATACGGCATAACGGACAATCATGCGTGCATAGGTTGAATAGAGCAGGGTTTTTATCGTTTTGGACGGGAGGGTTACACGGTGAATGTCGGGTTTATCGGTACGGGCAGCATGGGCGGCATGCTGGTGGAAGCGTTCATCCGTTCCGGCGCGCTGTCGCCGGAGCGCATCGCGGTGGCGAACCGGACCCACGCCAAGGCGGAGCGGCTCGCGCTCCGCCATCCGGGCCTGTCCGCCGTCCGCACGAACGCCGAGGCCGCCGCCGGGCGCGATATCGTCTTCCTGTGCGTCAAGCCGCTCGATTTCAAGACGGTGATCGATGAAATAAGGGCCAGCGTGCAGCCGGAACAGCTGATCGTCTCGATCACCAGTCCAGTGCTTCTGGCCCATCTGGAAGAGTGGCTTCCCTGCCGGGTCGCCAAAGTGATTCCAAGTATCGTGAACATGGCGCTCAGCGGCGTGACGCTCTGCATCTACGGCAGCCGCGTCGAGCCCGGCCAAATGGCGATGCTGGAAGGGCTGCTGTCGCACATCAGCCGGCCTGTCCGAATCGACGAGCGGCACACCCGCGTCGCCTCCGACCTGTCCAGTTGCGGCCCGGCCTTCATCGCCTTCATCCTGCAGCGGTTCGTCGACGCCGCGGTCGAGGAGACGGGCATCGGCCGGGATGAAGCCGAACGGCTCGCCGCCGGCATGCTGCTCGGCACGGGGCGGCTGCTGGCCGACGAAGGACTGTCCGCCGATGAGTTGATCCGGCGGGTGTCCGTGCCGGGCGGCATCACCGCCGCCGCGCTGAAGCAGCTCGACGCCGAGCTGGAGGGCGTCTTCCATCGACTCATCCGGACGACGCACAAGAAATTCCGCGAAGATCTGGCGAAGGTCGACCAGTCCTTCGCCGTGAAGCATTGATCGTTCCGCTCCCGGCGGTCAGTTCGCGACGATGTTGACGAGTTTGCCCTTGACGACGATGATTTTGCGCACCGTCTTGCCCGAAGTGAGCTCCTGAACCCGGCCGTTCTCCTTCGCCAGCCGTTCGAGCTCTTCTTCCGTCGCGTCCGCCGCCACCTTGACCCGGTCGACGATCTTGCCGTTCACCTGGAGGACGATCTCGATCTCCTGGTCGACGGTCCAGGCTTCATCATATTCCGGCCACGGCTCGTAGGTGATCGTGTCGGAATGGCCCATCCGCTCCCACAGCTCTTCCGCGATGTGCGGCGCGATCGGCGAGAGCAGCTGCAGGAAGTCGTTCATCGCCTTGCGCGGCAGCTTCTCCGCCTTGTAGGCGTCGTTCACGAAGATCATGAGCTGGCTGATCGCCGTGTTGAAGCGGAGGTTCTCGAAGTCTTCCGTCACCTTCTTGATCGTCCGGTGCCAGGTGCGGATGAACGCTTCGTCTCCGCCCTCGTCGGTGATTTTCGGATTGAGCTTGCCGTCCTCGCCGACATAGAGCCGCCACACGCGCGAGAGGAAGCGGTGCGTGCCCTCGACGCCGTTCGTGTTCCACGGCTTCGTCGCCTCGAGCGGACCCATGAACATCTCATACATGCGGAGCGTGTCGGCGCCGTACTCGCTTACGATGTCGTCCGGGTTGATGACGTTGCCGCGGGATTTGCTCATCTTCTCGTTGTTCGTGCCAAGGATCATGCCCTGGTTCACGAGCTTATGGAACGGCTCCTTCGTCGAGACGACGCCGATGTCGTAGAGCACCTTGTGCCAGAACCGCGCGTAGAGCAGGTGGAGCACCGCGTGCTCGGCGCCGCCGATGTACAGGTCGACCGGCATCCAGTAGCGCTCCTTCTCCTTGTCGACGAGCGCCTTGTCGTTGTGCGGGTCGATATAGCGCAGGTAGTACCAGCAGCTTCCCGCCCATTGCGGCATCGTGTTCGTCTCGCGGCGCGCCTTCATGCCCGTCTCCGGATCGACCGTGTTGACCCAGTCGGTCGCGTTGGCGAGCGGCGATTCGCCGGTGCCGGACGGCTTGATCTCGTCGAGGTCCGGCAGGAGGAGCGGCAGGTCCTCCTCCGGAACCGGCTTCATCGTGCCGTCCTCGAGATGGAGGATCGGGATCGGCTCGCCCCAGTAGCGCTGGCGGCTGAACAGCCAGTCGCGCAGCCGGTACGTCGTCTTGGCGCGCCCTTTGCCCTCCCGTTCGAGCCACTCGATCATCTTCGCCTTCGCTTCTTCGTTGTGCAGGCCGTCCAGCAGGCCGGAGTTGACGTGCGGGCCGTCGCCGACGTAGGCCTCCTTCGCCACGTCGCCGCCCTGCACGACTTCGATGATCGGCAGATCGTACTGCTTCGCGAATTCCCAGTCGCGCTGGTCGTGCGCCGGGACGGCCATGATCGCGCCCGTGCCGTAGCCGGCGAGGACGTAGTCCGCAATCCAGATCGGGATCTTCGCGCCGTTCACCGGATTGACCGCGTACGCGCCGGTGAAGACGCCGGTCTTCTCCTTCGCGAGATCGGTCCGTTCGAGGTCGCTCTTGCGCGCCGCCGCGTCGATGTAAGCCTGAACGGCCTCACGCTGCGCGTCGGCGGTGATTTTTGCGACGAGTTCATGCTCCGGAGCCAGCACGCAGTAGGTCGCGCCGAACAGCGTGTCCGGACGGGTCGTGAACACGTTGAACGTCGCGTCATGCCCGTCGACCGCGAACGTCACCTCGGCGCCCTGCGACTTGCCGATCCAGTTCCGCTGCATCTCCTTGATGCTCTCGGGCCAGTCGAGCTCCTCCAGGTCCTCGAGCAGCCGCTCGGCGTACTCGGTGATCTTCAGCACCCACTGGCGCATCGGCACGCGGATGACCGGGTGGCCGCCGCGCTCGCTGACGCCGTTGATGACTTCCTCGTTCGCGAGCACCGTGCCGAGCGCGGGGCACCAGTTGACCGGCACCTCGGCGACGTAGGCGAGACCCTTCTTGTACAGCTGGAGAAAAATCCACTGCGTCCACTTGTAGTATTCCGGGTCGGTGGTGCTGATCTCGCGGTCCCAGTCGTACGAGAAGCCGAGCGATTTGATTTGCCGGCGGAAGTTCGCGATGTTCAGCTCCGTGAAGCCGCGCGGATGCTCGCCCGTGTTCAGCGCGTGCTGCTCGGCCGGAAGTCCGAACGCGTCCCAGCCCATCGGGTGAAGGACGTTGTAGCCGCGCATTCTTTTGTACCGGGCGACGATGTCGGTGGCCGTGTACCCTTCCGGGTGGCCGACGTGCAGCCCCGCGCCCGAAGGATACGGGAACATGTCGAGCGCGTAGAACTTCGGCTTGCTCGTGTCGTCGTACGTCTTGAACGTCTTGTTCTTCTCCCAGTACGCCTGCCATTTCGGCTCGATCGTCCGGGGGTCGTAGCCGTGCTGTCTTTCTTCCTTGCCCATCTCGTTTGCGTCTCCTTCCGTCGCTTTCCGCTGTAACTGAAAAAAGCCCCCGTCCATAGCGCAACTGCCAGGGACGAGAGGCTTCTCCCGCGGTACCACCCCAGTTGACAGCCGGCGTGCTTCGCCGCTGTCCACTCGAAGCCCTTAACGCGGGCCGTACGGCATCGCTTGCGGCGCCTTGGCGGACGCCGGTTCGCGGATGCGGCTCCGAGGCGAGTTCGCGCGCCCGCCGGTCCGGCTTGCACCAACCGCCGGCTCTCTTGATCCGGTGCGAATCGCGCTACTGCTCCTCTTCACAGCCATAATCTGGTCATGGAAATGGATATTCCGATTATAGGATAGCGCGCGTTCGCATGTCAAGTTGGAGCGGAGGCGCTTGGCCGGCGGACGTGTTTTGTGGTATGATGGGAACAAACGTTCGTATGTGATTGGGTTGGGGGCTTGAGATGCGAGTGCAAGTGGAGCCGATGGCCGCGAAAACGATCCTGAACCGCGTGCGCGTTCCCGCCATGCCGTTCGACTGGTCGATCAATCCGTACCGGGGCTGCCAGCACGGGTGCGGCTTCTGCTACGCCCGGAGCACGCACACATTTCTGGGGCAGACGGCGGACGACGCGTTCCAGCGGCATATCTACTGGAAAGAGGGAGCGCCGGATATCCTGCGGAAGCAGCTGGCCCGTCTGGCGCGGCAGGGCAAGCTGCCCGAACACGCGGCGATCGGCACGGCGACGGATCCCTATCAGCCGCTCGAAGCGAAGGCGAAGCTGACGCGGGGATGCATCGAGGCGCTGGCCGAGTACGGCGTTCCGTTCAGCGTGACGACGCGCTCGCCGCTCGTGCTGCGCGATCTGGATCTGCTGCGACGGGCCCCGGTGCTGTCGGTCAACATCAGCCTGCATACGCTGGACATGCAGGTCTGGCGCCGGTTCGAGCCGGCCAGCCCCGCGCCGTGGCGGCGGCTGGAGGCGATCGGCCGGCTGACCGACGCGGGCGTGCCGGTGACAGTGTTCGCGGCGCCGATGCTTCCGTATCTGACGGACAGCCGCGAGGCCGCGGCGGAATTGGCCGAAGCGTGCCGGAGCCGCGGAGCGGGCCGGGCGATGATCGATTTCCTGCGGCTGCAGACGCCGGAGGTGAAGCAATGGTTCTTCGGCGTGCTCGAGCGGCATTATCCCGGGCTGGTGCCGGTGTACGGCAAGCTGTTCCACCTGCGGGCCGGGCTGCCGGACAGCTATCTCCGGCCGGCGCGCGAGCGGGTGGCGGCCGAGTTTCGGCGGCGCGGCCTGACCGGATCGGACGAATCGGCGCGGAAGCCGGATGACGGCCGGATCGGCGGGGCGGCCGATGCCGGTTATGCCGCAGCGCCCGGCGAGACGAGGGCGATTGAAGCGGACGGGTTCATGTCCGGGGCATTCCGCGGTTCCGGTTGCGCCCCGGTCCAGTTGACGCTTTTTTGAAGAGTCGGTCCCCGTTCAATGAGGATCTGTCAATGTGCAAGACGGGCCGAATCCCCGGCTTGCGAGACGCGCCGACGGTGAAGCTTCATCAGCGTTTCGTACACGATGGGCACGATCACCAGCGTCAGCAGCGTCGAACTGATCAGTCCGCCGATGACGGTGACGGCCAGACCGAAGGAGATGACGCCCGACCCTTCCGATCCGAACACGAGCGGCAGCAATGCGCCGATGGTAGCGGCCGCGGTCATCAAAATCGGCCGGAGGCGGGTGACGGCGGCTTCCAGGAGCGCTTCCCGGGTCGTGAGCCCCTCCTTCTCCTTGTTGATGACCCGATCGATCAATACGATCGCGTTCGTGACCACGATTCCGATCAGCATGAGCGCCCCCATCAACGCCGGCACGCTGAGCGGTTCTCCGGCGATCCAGAGCGCCGCCAATCCGCCGATGATCGCGAACGGCAACGAGAACATGACGGCCAGGGGCGCCAGCGCGCCTCCGAAGGTGATCACCAGCACGAGATAGACGATCGCAATCGCGGCAGCCATCGCCATGCCGAGCTGGGAGTACGATTCATTAATCTGTCCGGCGATTCCTCCGGCCTCCACTTCCACCGATTCCGGCAGATCCAACCGGCGCACTTTGTCCATGAACGCGTCGGATACGCCGCCCGTATCCTTCCCCTTGATCTCGCCGCTTACGGTCGCGACCATGCGTCCGTTCGCGCGGGTGAGCGCATTCGGCGCCGTCCCCTCTGTCACCTCGGCCACTTCGCCGATCGGCACTTCCTTCCCGAGCGGCGAAACGAGCTTGACTTCAAGGAGGTCAGCCGCCGAACGGAACTCATCGGCGGGCCATTCCGGGTACACCGGATAGACTTCGCCGTCCGCGGATACTTTGGCGAGCATCGGCCGTTCCCGAACCTGGCCCAGCGACATGGCAATGTGCCCCGGCGTAAGCCCGTAACGGGCCAGTTTGGCCTGATCGGCCGAAATCACAAGCTGCCCGTACGTCCTCTCCAGACCGCTCGTCACGTGCTCGAAGCGGCCGTCCTGCCGCATCAGTTCGGCGATCTCCCTCGCCACCGGCCAGATCTCTTCCGCTTTGTCGCCGTACACGCTCACGCTGAAGGTGTTGCCGCCGAACAGCCAGTTCGACCCCTCAAGGTCCGACCATTCCCATTCCGGAACGGTTTCGCGGAGTCTGTCCAGCATCGCGCGCTTCTTGTCCTCGAAATCTTTCGTGTCGCTCCGGTATTTCAGGAAGAACAGGCCTGACCGGGATGATCCGGTTTGCAGCGGATTCTCGTCGCCGAACGAAAACTGCATGTCCGCAAGATCCGGATCGCGGGCGTCCAGAATCGCTTTCTCCGCATCCATCGCGCGCGAGGAAACGGCTTCCGGCGTCTCTCCCGGCTGCGGCGCAAAGGCGATCATCGCATATTTCTGATCTTCCTCCGTCAGAAAACTGACGCCGATCACAGGCAACAACCCGAAGCTTCCCGCCAGCAGCAACAGCGCCAGACCGAACGTCATCCCCTTGCGGCGCAGCGCCCGGGCCAGAACGCGCCGATAGCCGACGGCGAGCGGGTCCGGCCGGGACGATCGGCCGCTCCTCCGGTGTTCGTCAAGGCCGTCGCGGAAAAACAGATGAGCCAGCATGGGGACGATGGTGACGGAAACGAGCAGCGACGCAAGCAAGGCAAACACGATCGCCAGCGCAAAGGGCATGAACAGTTCCCCCACGATGCCGCTCACCAGGCCGAGAGGCAGGAACACGGCGACGGTGACGATCGTGGACGACAAGATCGGCCTGAACACTTCCCGCGCCGCTTCGACGATCAGCTCCTTGCCTCGCAATGTTTCGCCATCCCGCGTCATTCGCCGGTAGATGTTCTCGATGACCACGATGGCGTCGTCGACGACGCGCCCGATCGCCACGGTCATGCCGCCGAGCGTCACGATATTCAGCGTGATGTCCCAGCGTTCCAGCATGAGAATCGCGATCAACAGCGAAAGCGGAATGGACACGGCGGCAATCAGCGTGCTGCGGAAATTCCGCAGGAACAGCAAAATGACAATGACCGCAAACAAACCGCCGTAGAGCGCCTTTTCCAGCATGGTCCTCAGCGAATGCTCGATCGGCTCGCCCTGATCGATCAAGACCGTGAGCTTGAGACCGTCCAGCATCTTTTCGAACGGTCCGATTTTCGCCTTGACGGCATTGACCACATCCACCGTATTGGCATCCTGATTCTTGATGATTTCGATGCCGATCGACTCTTTTCCGTTGGTGCGGGAGATGGACCCGGCATGGCCGGCGATCTCGATCTCCGCGATCTCGCCGAGTCTGACCGTCGGGATGTCGGCATCCGGAACCGAAGGTTCGTTCATCGCCGTCATGACCGGAATTTCCAGATTGCCCAGATCTTCGAATGACGTGACGCGGCCGTCCACCACCACGATCCGATCGTTCCCGTCGATCGTGTACATGCCGACGGGCGTTTTCAGCGCCGAACCTTTCACGACGGCCTCCACCGTCTCGCGGTTCAATCCGAACCTCGCCATGGCGTCCGGACGGAAAACGAGGCGGACTTCCTTTGCGTATGTTCCGGATATCCGCACCTCCGCGACACCTTCGATGCCCCTCAGCTCAGGCCGCATGACGTCCTCGACGAACCGGGTCAATTCTTCAAGACTCTTCCCTTCGGCGGACGCGCCGAGCGATATGACCGGCGTGGAATTGAAGGAAAATCTCTCGATCCGGGGCTGCAGGGCGCTTTCCGGCAGCTTCGCCCCGACGACCGCTTCGCGGGTTTCATTCACCGCTTTGTCCATATCCTGGCCGAAATCAAATTCGACCAGGATTTGGGAGATATTCTCCGCGGAGGTGGACAAGATGTTGCGAATGGAAGATACGCCCGCAAGCTGCTGTTCAAGCGGAATGGTCACCTCTTCCATCACGCTTTCCGGGGAGGCTCCGGGGTACACGGTCGTGACGGTCAGATACGGCAACGAGATGTCGGGGATGTTCTCCCGCTTCATGGTCAGGCCGGAGTAAATGCCGGCGAATGCCGTGATCAGCGTCAGCCACAGCAAGGCAAATTTGTTGTCCAGCGAAAAACGGATCCATTTGCGCATACGAATGCCACTCCACCTTTCCCAAGCATTCAGCAGATTATGGCGATATCCGGTTTTTCCCGGATGGGGACCGTCGGATCCATCCTAATCCAGGATTGTAAACTGAATGTAAACCGCGTTTTCCGACGACCCGGGCGGGGACCTTCACATGCAAAAAAAAGCGGCGCCGCGTTTGCGGCGCCGTCGCCAATATGCCAACGTATCCGTTTTTCGTCATCTGCATCACGGCTAATCGGCGGGCCTGCGCCATCATACCGTCGCCACGAAAAACAGCCTTTCCGCCGCGTCGCCCGGCGGGGACCAGGCAAAATCGGCGTACAGTTCGACTTGCGAGAATCCGGCCCGGATCAATGCGCCGCGGATCCAATCCGGCTCGTAGGCGCGCTGGATATGCGTCTCCTCGAACCGGACGTATTTGCCGTCGGCGTCGTCGCGCGCGAAGATCGTCAGATGATGCTCGATCTCCCGCCGGTCCGGCGTGTACTCGCTCGTCCAGATGTAGGCGATGTCGCGCTCGTTGAGCGTGAACGGCTGCTCCTCCGCGTACCGCTCGAGCTGCCGCGGCGCGTGGACGTCGAACAGGAACAGGCCGCCGTCCTTCAGCCCGCGCCGCGTCGCGCGGAACGCCGACTCCACGTCTTCCTCCTCGAGCAGGTAATTAATGCAGTCGCAGAAGGACAGCACGGTGTCCACCCGCTCGGGGAGCTCCCAATCGCGCATGTCCTGCTGCAGCCAGCGGATCGAGCCGTCGCCCGCGTAGCGATGGGGGGACGCGTCCCATTTGCTGCGCGCCACGGCCAGCATGTCGGCCGACAGGTCGATGCCGAAGACGCGAAATCCCGACTTGGCGAGCGGGATCGCGATGTTGCCCGTGCCGCACCCGAGATCGACGACCGTCTCCGGGATGCCGGTCCGCTCCCAGCATTGCCGGGCGAACCGGAGCCATTCGGGATACGGCATGTCTTCCATCAGCCGGTCATAGACGCTGGCGAATTGTCTGTAGGCCCGCATACAGACTCCTTCCGGATCGGTCGATGAGCGGAACCGGGGCCGGAGCGCAGCCGACATCCTTCCCGGTCCATGATCTCACGACGGATCCTGTTGTTCGTTCAGATAGGTCCAGCCGCCTTCCTGGCGCACGACGCCTTCTTTCATCAGCTTGCCGAGCGCCCGCTTGAAGGCGGCCTTGCTGATGCCGAATTTGCGCTGAATGATGTCGGGCGGCGTCTCGTCGGAGTACGGCATCGCGCCCGAATCGCGGCTGCGCAGCCAGGCGAGGATGCGTTCGGCGTCCTCCTCGCGCCCGATTTCCTTGCGCGGCCGCATCGACAGGTTGACACGGCCGTCATTCCGGACGAACGTCACGCGCGCCTCGAGCGCCTCGCCGAGCCGGAGCGGACGCGTCTGTTCGCTTGCCGGAATGAGCCCGAGCACGCCGAGGCGCGGCGACTCCTCTTCCGCGAATACGAACGCGCCGACGCGAGAGAGCCGCGTCACCCGGCAGCGGACCGTCCGGTTGAACCAGGCGGCCGGCGCGGGTACGGCCAGTTTCGCGAGATCGGCCTCCTCCGCCAGCGCGGCGATGATCCGCCCGGACTTGTCGTGCGCCATCCGGACGTACAGCTCGTCGCCCGGCCGGGGCCGGAGCTCCCGCTCCCGGGGCAGCTCCGCCGCCGGCAGGAGCAGCTGCCGGCCGAGCCCCATCTCGAGGAAGCAGCCGTAACGCGGATGGACGTCGGCCACGGCCAGCTTCGCGACTTCGCCGAGCCGCAGCAGCGGCTTGCGCGTCGTCGCGGTCAGCCGACCGAGCGTATCGTGGAACAGGAACGCTTCCACGCGATCGCCGGGTTTCGGACGTTCCCCGACGATCTCGCCGTACGGCAGCAGTACGGTGCGCTCGCCGTCCGACAGGATGAATCCGTTCGGCGGCGATTCGCGCACCGTCTCGAGGCGGACGATCTCGCCGGCCGTCAGGCTCATGCGAACTCCACGACTTTCGCGTCCGACCAGAGCTTCTCGAGGTTGTAGTACTCGCGTTCGTCGCGATGGAAGACGTGCGCGATGACGTCGCCGAGATCGATGAGCACCCAGCGGGCGGCGTCCAGTCCCTCGATGCCGCGCACCGGGACGCCCCGCTCCTCCGCCTTCTTGCGGATCTCGCCGGCGATCGCCTGCACCTGCGTGTCCGAGTTGCCGTGACAGATGACGAAATAATCGGCGACGAGCGAGATGCCCTTCAGCCCAAGCGCGACGATGCGGTGCGCTTTTTTCTCCTCCGCCGCGTCCACGACGAGCTGCATCAATTCATCGGCTTGCATCAACCGTTATCGGCCTCCTTGTCGAGAAGTCGGATCAGATCGTTGCGCGCCATCACGGTCAGCGGATAGATCGGCCGGCCCTTGGCGAGCAGAAATGAGATGGTTGAGTCGAAACCGAGGACGAGCGCCCGATCCAGGCTGCGCCCGGCCTCCTCCCGAATCCGGTCCACGCCCGGAAAATCGCGCCCCGGCTCCATGTAATCGGCGAGACAGACCACCTTGTCCAGCGTCGTCATGCCGACGCGCCCGGACGTATGCCAGCGGATCGCGTCCAGCACTTCCGGGTCCTCCACGCCGTAATCGCGCTTTGCGAGATACGCGCCGACATGCGCGTGCCAGAGCTGCGGATCGTAGTCAAGCAGGTCGCCGGCTTCGCCGCTCTCGATGAGCACGCGCCTCTGTTCCTCGATCGTCCAATATTTGGCCACATCGTGCAGGATGGCGGCGAGTTCGGCCTTCGCCGGATCCGCCCCGTACCGCTCCGCGAGGCTGACCGCCGTCACCATGACGCCCGCGGTGTGCGCCCAGCGCCGCTCGGGCAGCTGCGCCCGGACGCGCTCCATGATCGCGTTACGATCCATACAGACCCTTCCCCAGAATAAAATCATGCACGCCGTCGGGAACCAGATACCGGATGGAGCGGCCTTCCCGCCGGAGCTCCCGGATGCCGGACGACGAGATGTCGAGCTGCGGCATCGGGATGACGCGCACCCGGCCGCGCAACATTTCCGGCAACGCGCCGATATCGACAGGATGCCCCGGCCGCGCGACGCCGATGAACGAGACGATCTCCGCGAGCTCCCCGATCCGGTGCCAGCGCGGCAGATCGTTCACCCGGTCTCCCCCGATAATGTACGAAAACAAGCAGTCGGGCCATCGTTCCCTCAGTTCCCGCGCCGTGTCGATCGAATACGAACCCCCCGGGCGGCGAAGTTCGAGATCCAGCGCCCGGAAGGCCGGGTTGCCGGCGATCGCGAGTCGCACCATCTCCAGCCGGTCTTCGCCCGGCGCGTGCGGTTCGCCCGGCTTGAGCGGCGGCGTACGGCTCGGAATGAACCACACTTCGTCCAGACCGCACGCCTCCCTGGCCGTCTCCGCGGCCAGCAGATGCCCGAGATGGATCGGGTCGAACGTGCCGCCCATCAGTCCCACGCGCTTCATCCCACATGCGGCTCCTTCGGCCGCCCGTCAGGGCAGCTCGATCTTCTTGTGATCCTTCGATTCCCGGTACAGCACGATCGTCTTGCCGATCACCTGCACCAGCTCGGCGCCGGCCCGCTCCGCGATTTCGGCGCCGATCTCCTTCGGGTCGCCTTCCTGATTGTTCAGGACCGACACCTTGATCAACTCCCGCGCCTCGAGCGCCTCCGACACATGGCGGATCAGGTGATTGTTGACGCCGCCCTTGCCGACCTGGAAGATCGGGTTCAGCGGGTGGGCGAGCGCGCGGAGATAGCGTTTTTGTTTACCCGTGAGCATGGTGGGATCAACCTGCTTTCCTCGAAATGGACGTCTTCCGGCGTCGGGCGTCTGTCCGAAACTGCGACAATCCCTGAAAAACAACCGCGGCGCTTCCTTGCAATCCTTGTGCGATCCACGACACGTCCTGCGCCGCGGGAAGGCAGAGGGCGCTGTAACGCGGTATCCTCGCTACAGCGCCTCCGGCGGGGCCGCCCTGGCCCACGAATGGTCAGCCCAATGAAGAAACGCCGCCACGGGCCGCGTTACCCGCCGAGCGCGCGGATGACGGTCTCCCGCATGGCCTCCACCGGCGCGGCGAGTCCCGTCCAATATTCGAAGGCGTACGCGCCCTGGTAAATGAACATCCCGAGTCCGCCATGCGCGCGGCATCCCGCCCGTTCGGCCTCCTCAAGGAAGCGCGTCCGCATCGGATTGTAGACGATGTCGCTCGCGACGGCGCCCGGCTTCATCCAGCCCGCGTCGATGCCAAGCGGCACTTCGTCCGTGTTCGGGGACATGCCGGCGGACGTCGTATTAATGACGATGTCGGCTTCCGCGCACGCCTCGCGCAGATCGTCCGGCCCGAGCGCCGCCCGGGGCACGCCGGCCGGCAAGCTTCGCGCCAGTTCCTCCGCGCGGGACACGGTCCGGTTCACGATCGCGATGTGCGCCGGCTTCTCCAGCGCCAGGGCGTACAGGATGCCCCGCGCCGCGCCGCCCGCGCCGAGGACGACGACGCGCCTCCCCGCAAGCTCCGCGCCCGCCTCTTCCTTCAGCGAACGGACGTAGCCGATCCCGTCGGTATTGTAGCCGATCAGCCGGTCCTCCCGGCGGACGACCGTGTTGACCGCTCCCGCCGCTTCGGCGGTCGGATCGATCTCGTCGAGATGAGCCATGATCGCCGTCTTGTGCGGGATCGTCACGTTGAAGCCGCCCATGCCCATCGCCCGCGCTCCTTCCGCGAAGGCGGCCAGCCGGTCCGCCGTGACATGGAACGCCGCGTAGACCGCGTTGACGCCGGTCTCCCGGAACGCGCGGTTCAGCATGATCGGCGATTTCGAATGGCGGATCGGGTCGCCGATGACGCCATACAGCACCGTATGGCTGTCGATCGCCGGGCCCGCTTCCGCCGCAAGTACCTCGCTCATCGCTATGCAACCTCTCCCCGGACTGCGCGTCAGCGACGCTTCATTCAGATCATCGCCTCGCGCAGGATGACATGCACGCCCTTCGGCGCGTAGATATCGACATAAGCGCCGGCCGGACTGTTCGCGCGGATCCAGCCGAGGCCGGAAATGCTGATGTCGGTCCGGCTGCCGGGCGGAATGCGCAGCGAATGCCGGGTCCACGGCGGCATCCGCTCCAGTTCGCCGGCGTCAGGCGGCGAGAGCAGCCCGCCGCGATGCTCCGCGTACACCTCTTCCGCCCGCTCGAGCTTCGTCCGGTGGACATGAAGCGCGGGCGAGACATAGAGCGTGAACGACTGCGGCTCCCCGCGCACGAAATCGAACCGGGCCAGCGCGCCGAAGAACAGCGTCTGCCGCTCGTTCAGCTGATAGACGAGCGGCTTCAGCGGCTTCTCGGGCAGGAGCCGCTGCAATACGCCCTTCGGCACCTGCTCGGTCAGCCGGTACGGATAGACGATGCCCGGCGTGTCGATGATATGCCGTCCGTCGTCCAGCGGGATGCGAATCTGGTCCAGCGTCGTTCCCGGATAGCGGGACACGGTAAGCTCCCGGTCCAGATCGCTGTAGTCCCGGATGAGCCGGTTGATGAGCGTCGACTTGCCGACGTTCGTCGCGCCGACGACATAGATGTCGCGTCCGCCGCGCAGCCTCCCGATCGCCTCGACGACGCGGTCGAAACCGGTCCGCTTCGCGGCGCTGCACAGCACGACCTCGGCCGGCTTCAGGCCGAGCTGCTTCGCCTGCCGCCGCACCCAGTTCAGGATGCGGTTGAAGTTCGTCGATTTCGGCAGCAGGTCGATCTTGTTGACGACGAGCAGCACCGGATTGTTGCCGACGAACCGCTGCAATCCGCTGATGACGCTGCCCTCGAAATCGAACAGGTCGACGATGTGGACGACGAGGCTGTCGGTCCCGGCAATGCCGGAGAGCATGCGGAGAAAATCGTCCTGGTCCACCGCGACGTGCGTCACTTCATTGTAATGCCGGATGCGGAAACAGCGCCGGCAAATCGCATCCTCGCGCCCGAGCGTCTGCTCCGGCACGTATCCGGGCTTGTCCGGCGATTCGGTCTGAAGCCGGACGCCGCAACCGGAGCATACAAGCGCGCCTGTGGTCGCATCGCTTGCTGTCACCGCTGATCCTCCTTGGGCCATAGTCCTCTGCGCGCAAGCCTCCGGAGCGCCGCCCGCTCGATGATCCGGTTGAAGCGGGTAAAGACGCTCTCTTCCGCCGGCGCGACCGGCCGGACGAGGATGACGCGCAGCCCCGTCCGTCTCGCGCCAAGCACATCGGTGAGCATTTGATCGCCGATGACGACGGCCTGCCCGGGCTCGACGCCCAGCAGGTCCAGCGCCTTCCGGAACGCCGTGCGCACCGGCTTGCGCGCACTGTAGATATAAGGAATGCCGTGCGGTTCCGCGAATCGGGACACCCGCGCCCGCCGGTTGTTCGACACGATGATTACGCGAAATCCCATGGCGCGTACGCGCTCCAGCCAGGCGGCCAGCTCGGGCGTCGCCGACGGCACGCGGGCGCCGACCAGCGTGTTGTCGAGATCGCAAATGATGCCGGTCACGCCTTCCGCCCGGAGCTTCTCGAGATTAATATCGTAGATCGTTCCCGCCACCTGATGCGGGACCAGCCATTCCAGCATAGCCTGCGCTCCTTGTACCGTGTTCCCCTGCCCTCGGCTTATGCCAAAACTATATCACACAGGGGAAAAAGTTTGCAAAACGGCGGCGGTTCCGCGGGCCGCGCCGGGCGGCTTGCGGCGGAACCGCCGTCATTGCCTACAATCGTTCCCTGATCAGCTTGACCTTCGCGGCGAACCGCCGCACATCCTCGTCCGCGACCGGACGGCCGCCGTATTTCGCCCGCTCGAACAGGGCGAGCACTTCCTGGAAGTCCTCCGCCAGCGAACGGCGCCGCTCGCTCCAGCGACGGATCGTCTCGCGCAGCGTCTCGTGCTCGCTCCGCTCCAGTCCGCGCCGGCGGCAGAAGCGGAGGAACCGCTCCGTCTCGTGCACGATCTGCTCGTTCGCGTTCATCGCGCCGAAGCGAATCCGCCGCCAGAGGGGCGGGATCGCGTCGCGCTTCAGCCAGATCAACACCGCGGCCGCGGCGGCCGCCAGCGAGATCACCGCGTAGCCGACGAACGCGGGGATCCGGAATCCGCCGCCGCCGTCAACCCCGGAATCCGCAACCGCGCCGATGTCGGGCAGTTCGGGCAGCTCGACCAGGGAGGTCTCGCCTTCCGGATAGACATACGGATACGAGAAGCCGGGCGTCGGCTCGAACGGAATCCAGCCGAACCCTTCGAAATACACCTCGACCCAGGAGTGGGCGTCCGCGTTGCGGACCGTGTACGTGCCGCCCATGTTCGGATCGATCACTTCATCCGGGATGTTCATGTAGATCTCGACCGGCATGGAGCCGGGCGCGTAACCCTTCACCCAGCGGACGGGTATGCCGGACGCGCGCGCGAGGACGGCCATCGCCGTCGAGAAATAGTCGCAGTAGCCTTCCCGCACTTCGAACAGAAACGCGTCGACAAAATCCTCGCTGTGCCGCTTCGAGATGTCCGGCGTATTCGTGTACGGATAGTTCGCCTTCAGATAGGCCTCGATGATCCGCACCTTGTCGTAGTCGTTGTCCGCGCCGGCCGTCAGCTCTTCCGCCAGCCGCAGGACCCGCTCGGGTACGGTGGACGGCAGCCGCGTATACCGCTCGACGACGAGCGGATCGGCCGGACCGGCGCCGCGCAGCAGATCTTCGTCGAGCACGACCTGCTCGGACTCGATGATGTAGACTTCCGGATAAGGCGTCTGCTCCGATCTCGGCCAGCGCAGCTCGGCGGATTCGGGCAGCCAGGCGAGCGCGGGCGTCACCGTCTCTTCGCCGTTGATCGACCGGATGACCGAAGCCTGGTGGGCGCCGAACAGCACCGGGAAAGGATCTTCCCGGGTTATCGAGATCGTCGCGACGACGCGCGACGTCTCCGCGTCGGGCGACAGGCCCAGCGGTTCGCCGCCGATCATCCGGGGCAGCGGCACGCCGGCCTCGAGGCCCGACAGCCCGATCTCCGTCTGCTCCTCCTCGCTGTCGATCCAGCCGAGACCCGTATATTCGGACTTCGTCTCGCCCCGCCAATAGCTGCGCCGCGTCGTGTGGACGGTCATCACTTCCGAGTAGTCGAACTCGAAGCCGTCGCCGAGCCGGTCGTCCGCCCGGCTGTAGCCGGAGCGCGTGTCGCGTTCCCGGACGGACGAAGGCACGCTCCGCACCTTGTCGCCGACGAACGACGGCACCGTCTCGCCGCGCGCCTCCATCCAGAGCGTGTACGGATCCTTCAGCACCGGATTGACGCTCGGCGCGAGCAGCCCGGCCGCCATGACGAGCCCGAGGATGAGGACGACGGGCAGGGCGAACGAGACCGGGTATTCGGTCAGGTGGCTCCAGGTGTCGGGATGGCTGCGCCGGAACCGGTCGAAGTGTTCGGCCACGAGCCAGCACAGCGCGATGAACACGCACCAGGCGACCTCGTCCCACAGGTAGATCGTCGTGAACGAATCAAGCACCGCCAGCGAGATCAGCACCGCGCCGCAGAACAGCGCGACCTGCGGCCGCGTGCGGCTGAACCGCCCCGCGAACAGGAACAGGCCGAACGCGGCGGCGGTTACGCCGATGTAGGGCGCGAGCGGCTGCGCGATCTCCGCGAACCAGTCGCCCCAGGCGGCCGCGTCCTTCCACTCCTTCCGCCCCGGAACCGGAATCCAGCGGAATTCGCTGTACGCCATGACGCAGGCCAGCAGGACGGCCGCGTGGAGCGGCAGCTTCCACCGCAACCGCCCCGGCACGAGAAATTCGACCGCCGTTCCCGCGATGATCGCGGCGTGCACGATCGCGAACGTCTGCGGCCACCAGTAGCCTTCCAGCGAGTCGTACCATTGCCACAGCATTACGGCGGCGAACAGATAGCAGAGCTTGTGGTAGCCGTTCCGCGCCAGATGGCGGAACAGGCCCCGCGCGATCCGCATCGCCATCACCGTCCGCCCCCTTCCAGAACCGTCGGCAGTTCGGACAGCGCGCGCACGTTATAGACCCGCCATCCGCGGGCCGTGACGAGCTTCTGCCAGCCGGCCGTCTCCGTCCGGCTCCGGTCGCCCGGCAGATGGATCACGCAGGGCGTGTTGCCGCTCCGCTCGAGCCATTCCATCGTCCGCAAGACTTCCTCGCCGCCGTGCGGCGTCACGAGCACGACGAACGAGCCGCGCGGAATGAACGACGGCGACTGGCGGAGCGAGCGGTACAGTCCGGCCGCGCCGTCGGCCTGCACGCCGACGAGATGGTTCAGGATGAGCTGGCGCTGCTCGGCGCTCGAGCGGGGCAGGAACCCCTCGACGGAGGCGCCGGACGAGACGATGCCCATCGCCGTCTCGCGCCGGATGCCGTATTCGACGAGCGACGCGGCGATCGACACCGCCAGTTCGAAATGGCCGGCGTTCATGTACGCCGACCCGCAGCGGTCGAGCACGATGACGGTGCGCGGCACCGATTCGCGGTCGAATTCCTTCGATTTCCATTCGCCGGTCTTCGCCGTCGCGTTCCAGTGGATCCGCGACAGCCGGTCGCCGTAGATGTACTCCCGGACGCCGTTGATCTGCGTCGTCTCCTTCGCCCAGCGGCTGGTGACCGCGTGGGCGTACGGCCCCTTCAGGCCGCGCTCGATCTGGTTCCACTGGCGGATCGGCACCGTCTGCGGCAGCACGGTGAAGCGGGAGACGGAGTCGAAGGTGCCGCGATGCTCGAACAGGCCGAAAATGTCCCGCGTGACGCATTCCGTCTTCCGAAACGCGTACCAGCCGCGCTGGAGCGGAGGCGTCGAGTAGCTGACCGAACCGGTCCGCTTGATGTCCGGAATGAAGGACACTTCGAACACCATCGGCTGGCCGCCGGTCCGCTCCAGCGTGTCCTGCACGAGCACGTAGGGCACGGGCCAGAATCCCGGAATCCGGATGGAGAGCTCGATCTCGAGCCGCGAGCCGGCGGACAGCACGTGGTGGTGCGGGAAGGCGCCGCCGCCCAGCCGGCGCTCTCCCTTCACCCGGCCGATGCCGCTCAGCTTGCCGAGCGCGAGATACACGATCAGGACGTTCAGGATGACGAACAGCATGACCGCCGTCTTGCCGCCCTGGAACAGCAGGTACAGCGTGCAGCACAGGTACACCGCGGCGGTCAGCCGCCAGCGTACGGATAGGGCTCTGGCGGTCGCCATCGTCATCGCTCCAATCGGACGGGCACAGCCGTGCGCTCGACGACCTCGCGGACGACCTCCTCGGTCGTCAGGCCATTCATGCGCGCTTCGGTGTTCAGCAGCATCCGGTGCGCGAGGACCGGCACCGCGAGATGCTTGATGTCGTCCGGAATGACGTAGTCGCGGCCATCAAGCAGGGCGTTCGCGCGGGCCGCCGTCATGAGCGAGATCGAGGCGCGCGGGCTCGCGCCGATCTGCACGCCCGGATGCGTTCGCGTGCCGTGGATGATGCGCACCAGATATTCGCCGATCGCATCGTCGGTGTGCACGGTGCGGACGCGCTCCTGCAGCCGCACGATGTCGCCGATCTCCGCGACCTGCTCGACGCGCAGGTACGCCTGGTCCGAGTGGCTGCCGAGCACCATGCGGCGTTCGGTCTCGTCGTCCGGGTAGCCGATCGATAGCTTCATCATGAACCGGTCAAGCTGCGCTTCGGGCAACAGGTAGGTGCCCTCGAACTCGACCGGGTTCTGCGTCGCGAACAGGATGAACGGCGTCGGCAGCGGATGGGAAACGCCGTCGACCGTCACGTGCCGCTCCTCCATCGCCTCGAGCAGCGCGGACTGGGTTTTCGTCGTCGCCCGGTTGATCTCGTCCGCCAGCAGGATGTTCGCCATGATCGGGCCCGGCCGGAAGACGAACGTCTCTTCCTTCGGATGATAGATGGATACGCCCGTAATATCGGTCGGCAGCAGGTCCGGGTTGCACTGGATGCGCCGGAACACCCCGCCGCACGCTCTTGCCAACGCTTTCACAAGTTGCGTCTTGCCGGTGCCGGGGACATCTTCGAGCAAAACATGTCCGCCCGCGAGCAGCGCAATGAGCAGCCGGTCGATCGCTTCGGGCTTGCCCAGAATGCAGCGCCCGAGGCTTTGTCTGATATTGTCAATCAGCTTGATATCGTTGTCCGTCGTCCCCATCGCTTTCCCTCCCGGTCTTGTATATCCTCTATTTTACAAGAAGGGAAGATGGGTCACAATTGTGGCGCTTGGCAGAAAAAATTGGAGGATCACACAGTGTGACCCTCCAATGGTCATCCCTTCGGCCTGACCACCAGCGCGGCGAGGAACGAGAAGATGATCGCCGCCGATATGCCGGCGCTCGTCACCTTGAACATGCCCGTGATGACGCCGATCGGTCCGGTGTCATGGAGCTCGGTCAGCGCGCCGTGGACGAGGGCGTTGCCGAAGCTGGTGATCGGCACGGTCGCTCCGGCGCCCGCGAATTCGACCAGCGGCTCGTACCAGCCGAGCGCGTCCGCGATGGCTCCGATCACGACGAGCGTCGACATCGTGTGCGCCGGCGTCAGCTTGAGGACGTCGAACATGAGCTGCCCGAGGACGCAGATGCCGCCCCCGACGACAAAAGCCCACAGGTACTGCATTCAGACGTCTCCCCTTTCGATGGCGACCGCGTGCGCGATGCAGGGGATGGTCTCGCCTTGCTGGTAGGAGAGCGGCGAGAGGAGCGCTCCGGTGGCGACGACGAGAATCCGCTTCAGTTCGCCGCGGTTCAGCCTTTTCATCAGATGCCCGTAAGTGACAACCGCCGAGCAGGCGCAGCCGCTGCCGCCGGCCTGCACCTTCTGGCGTTCGATGTCGTAGATCATGAGCCCGCAGTCGCCGAACACCGTATCCTGCATCGGCACGCCGTCGCGCGCGAACAGGTCGACGGCGATCCGGTGGCCGACGGACGCAAGATCCCCGGTCACGATCATGTCGTAATCGGCCGGCATCCGTCCCGTGTCGCTCAGATGCGTCTGGATCGTGTCGACGGCCGCCGGCGCCATTGCCGCGCCCATGTTGAACGGGTCGGAGATGCCGAGGTCGAGGATCTTGCCGATCGTCGCGCAGGTGATGACCGGGCCGCTTCCCGACGCGGCGACGACGGCCGCGCCGGCCCCGGTCACCGTGTACTGGGCGGTCGGCGGCTTCTGCGCGCCGTATTCGGTCGGATACCGGAACTGTTTTTCCGCCGTGCAGTTGTGGCTGCAGGTGCCCGCCATCGCGTATTGCGCCGCTCCGGAGTCGACGAGCTGCGCCGCGAGCGCGAGCGACAGCATCGACGTCGAGCAGGCGCCGAAGACGCCGATGTACGGCAGGCCGAGATCCCGCGCGGTGAAGCTGTTGCTGATGAGCTGGTTCAGCAGGTCGCCGCCGATGTAGAACTGCACCTGCTCCTTCCGGATGCCCGCGTTCTTGATCGCGAAGTCGGAAGCCTGCTCGAGCAGCAGACGCTCCGCCTTCTCCCAGCTTTTCTGGTTCAGGTCGAGCTCGGCGTGGACGAGGTCGAAATCGGCCGCGAGCGGACCCGCGCCTTCGTCCGGTCCGACGACGGTGCCCGTGCCGATGATGACGGGCCGGTTCTCAAACCACCAGGTCTGCTTGCCGCGCAGCATGCTCAGTGCCCCCTGATCCCGAAGATGACATGGATCAGCCCGATGACGAACGCGGCGACCGTGCCGTAGACGATGACGGAACCCGCCAGCTTGAACATGTTGCCGCCGACGCCGAGCACGAGCCCTTCGGCGCGATGCTCGAGCGCCGCCGAGCACATCGAGTTGGCGAAGCCCGTCACCGGCACGGCCGAGCCCGCCCCCGCCCACTGGGCGATCTTGTCGTACACGCCGAAGCAGGTCAGCAGCACCGAGATGAAGATGAGCGTCGCGACGGTCGGGCCCGCCGCCTGCGTCGCCGACAGTTTCAACCAGGTCATGTAGCCGTTCTGGATGGCCTGGCCGAGCACGCAGATCAGGCCGCCCGTGACGAACGCCCGAACGCAGTTGCCCAGGACGGAACGGGATGGTTCGCGCTGTTTCGCGAATGTCTTGTATTCCTTCGACGACATCGACATCGGCTTGAACTTGCCTCTCCCGGCGGTTCTGGTCGCCACTTGACGAATCCTCCTGTCTTGCGTTTTTGCGCCTTTACATTGTTTGCCGATGCGCGCCCCGTTATGCCTTCGCCGGAAGCGCGCCCGCATCCGCCGGGCGATCGACGCGCGGGCACAATATACGCTAGAGTAAAGGGCTGGGGATTCCAGCCCCTCCTCATCAAACCGTACGTGAGGTTTTCCCTCATACGGCTTTCCGATGTTCGTCATTCATGTGCATGCAACTAGCAGAGCTTCTTTAGTCCACAGA